>OLSP01000313.1_pt1 | contig 47797 bp, 29 predicted proteins | sample 1672941 | NCBI WGS metagenome assembly OLSP01 (sample SAMEA3136739, study PRJEB25190) | human gut metagenome | reverse complement strand
TAAAATAAGTCTTAAGCATTGTGTACTTACGTCTGCTCTTAAACATTAAAAGCACTGCAAGCAACACAGGTACTGCAAATCCCATGCATGTCCAGAAGTTATCACCCTCAACGATAAAAAGTCCCGGAAGCTTTGCATAGTATGAAAAAGGATATACCAGTCCCATTTTGTTAGGTGTATTAAATCTGCTGTCACTTAAGAAAACGTGAAGCACAGGCAGAAACACTATCGCCGCCATACACAGTCCTGTAACCGATGAAACTGCAAGTCTTAATATTCCTTTGCCCCACATTTTTACATTCTTTCCATAACAGAATATAAATCTTACAATAACATATATAATTGTTGTGAACACAAGCATGTAGAAGAAATAAAAATTACTCATTGCAGCAACAGCTACTGTTATTGTAAAGAGCCACATTTTCTTCTCTCTGATTATCTTCTCAACACCCAATATAAGCAGCGGATAATACAGAAGCGGGTTAAGAAAGAACGGATGTCTTACCGCATTGTATATTGCCCAGTAGCAGAATGCATAAGCTACTGCTCCTGGAAGGACATATCTTTTCTTATGTCCTGTATAAAAACACAGCATTGAAAATGCTATACCTGACAGATATATTCTTAAAAGAATCATTGCTTCATAGAATATATACATGTATTTTGCCGGAAAGAGAAAGCAGAAAAATGTAAATGGGTCGCCTATCACATAATAGTGAAATGTTCCTATAACATCACTCCCCTCACCTATTGCAAAATCCCACTGTGGTATTACAAACTGATGATTGATAAATATATTTTTAAAGAAATCCCTTAAATACTGTGAATAATATATGAGTGACTTATAATGCTGTTCCCAGCCATCAACCTCCCATATGAATGTCTTTCTAGTGAAAAAATAAAAAGAAAACACACCTATAGCAAGGATTGCAAAAATAACTGAATAAGCCAGAAAATATGTTGATTTTCTGGAATCAAGTCTTTTATAAAAATCTTGTAACTTCGATTTCATCTCTGCCATAGGTGTATCTTCTCTTTTCTTAAACTAGGAAACTGCCATAAGCATAAGCCTACGGCAGTTTCTTATTATAACTTATTGTGATTAAATTATCAATGAAGATGTATTATCTTCTTAGGGCACTTCTCAGCACACTTTCCACAACCTGTACACTTTGAATAATCAATATGTGCAATGTTGTTTTCTACTGTAATAGCACCAAACTCACACTGCTTTGTACATAACATACATCCGATACATCCAACAGAGCATACTGACATAACATCTTTACCCTTATCATTAGATGAACAGTTAACTGTATAGTTACTCTTGTATGGTATGATTTCAATAAGGTGTCTTGGACATACAGCAACACATTTACCACATGCCTTACATTTGCCCTTATCTACTACAGCAATACCATTAACAACATGAATTGCATCAAAAGGACACGCCTTAACACATGAACCATATCCCATACATCCGTATGTACATGCCTTAGAACCGCCGTTAGGAACGACGTTCATTGCTGTACAGTCCATTGCACCTGAGTATACATAATTCTCTTTTGCTTTGTCGCAGTCACCAGCACATTTAACAAATGCTGTCATTCTTACTGACTCTCCAACTTCCTCACCCATGATTGCACCAATCTTTGCTGCAACCGGTGCACCACCAACTGGACATGCGTTAGCTGGAGCTTCTCCTGCGGCAATTGCCTTAGCAAGTGCATCACATCCTGCATATCCACAACCACCACAGTTGTTTCCAGGAAGTTCTGCTCTTACATCTATCTCTTTCTGGTCTACTTCAACATAGAACTTCTTACCCATTACTCCGAGGAAAAGTCCGAGAAGAAGACCAGTGCAGCTTACAACAACTGCAGCAATAATTATACCTGACATCTTGTCGTCCTCCTCTTAAATAATACCTGAAAATCCAAAGAATGCGATAGCCATAAGTCCTGCTGTAAGTAATACAATAGGCATTCCCTTAAAGCTTTCCGGAACATCATTGAATTCGTTTCTTTCACGTATACCAGCCATGATTATGATTGCTATTGTGAAACCAACAGCTGTTCCTAATCCACTGACTACAGAATCTAAAAGCTTCTGACCAATATTAAGTCCTGCTGCTGTGTTATAGTTCTGTACATTAGTAAGTGCAATACCAAGTACTGCACAGTTAGTTGTAATAAGCGGAAGGTATACACCAAGTGCTTCATAAAGAGATGGTGATGTCTTCTTTAAAAACATTTCAACAAACTGAACAAGTGCCGCAATTACAAGGATGAATACAATTGTATTCAGATATGTAAGCTTGAGCGGTGTAAGTATACAGTCATATATAAGACTGCAGACAGCTGATGAAATAGTGATAACGCCGATAACAGCGCCACCCATTCCTGCTGCTGTGTTTATCTTCTTAGAAACTCCAAGGAAAGGACACAAACCGAGGAACTGGCTTAAAACTACATTATTGACAATTGCTGTACTTACAGCTATCAATAATAACTGTGAAAAATATCCCATATTTACCTCCCTTAGTTATTCTTAGCCTCAGCCTTAGCTTCTTCTATCTCTTCTGTGTAATCAGGAACTTCTGCAGGCTTCATGCCTTTCTTTCTCTTAATTCTGTTCATAATAGCAATCATGAATGCAAGAACAAAGAATGCTCCTGGTGCAAGAATAAAGATACTTGCTGGTGTGTAACCGATTGTTGAGAGATCGAATAATGCGTTAGTACCATCTGAGAAAATTGTACCGCCACCGATAAGCTCTCTTATTGCTCCAAGGATTGTAATAGCAATTGTGAATCCAAGTCCCATACCTATTCCATCAAAGAATGAAGGAATTGGAGGGTTCTTAGAAGCATACGCTTCTGCACGTCCAAGGATGATACAGTTAACAACTATAAGAGGAATATATATTCCAAGTGAATCGTACAGACTTGGCAGGAAGCCCTGCATAAGGAACTGTACCATTGTAACAAATGATGCAACGACAACGATGAACGCTGGCATTCTTACACCATCTGGAATAGCCTTACGAAGTAATGAAATCATAAGGTTTGATAATGCAAGTACTACTGTAGAAGAAAGTCCCATACCTATACCATTGATTGCTGATGTAGTAACCGCAAGTGTAGGACACATACCAAGTGTAAGTACCAGGGTAGGATTCTCTTTAATAATACCATTATAAAGTCTTTCTATACATTTATTCAAAGTCCGCACCTCCCTAGTTTCCTGCCACAAGCTTGTAAACTGCAAGCGCATAATTTACACCCTTTGTGACTGATTTAGAAGTAATTGTAGAACCACCGATTGCATCAACATTAGCATTGCTTTCTGATGCTGAACCATCTGTTACTACTGAAAATGATGCAACTGCATCAGACTTAGCTGTAAACTGTGATGTAAATGATGGATCCTGTTTAGCTCTCATACCAAGACCAGCAGTTTCGCTGATTGAAAGGAATGATACTCCAAGTACCTTTCCATCTGTTGAAATACCAACTGTAAACTTGATATCTCCGCCGTAACCGTCACTATCTGTAACTGTTACAACATAACCTGCTGTCTCGCTGCCTTTCTTTCCTATAGCAACTTCATTGACCTTATCCTTAGAGAAGTCAATGTCTGATGAAGCATTAATATCATCATCAGAAGGAAGGGCATCTATTGTCTCAAAGCTGTCTGCTTCTGCAAGAACTGCTTTGTAAGCCTTTTCCTTAGCATTCTCATTAGCCTTTGCAATAGGATCAAGTGTTATCTGATATACAACACCAAGAAGAATTCCGGCTACAAGTGTTATAGCAAATAAAACTAATGCATCTTTAACTATTTTCTTCATCTTATGCAGCCTCCTTTGCTTTCTTCTCTGGCTTCTTCTTACCAAATGACTTAGGAACTGTTACTCTCTCAATAAGAGGAACTAAGAGGTTACAGAAGATAATTGCATATGAAACGCCTTCTGCAGTATTTCCAAATGTTCTGAAAATAGCTGTCAAAAGACCTAAACATATACCAAAAATATATCTTCCTGTTTTTGTAATAGGAGATGTCGTATAATCAGTTGCCATAAAGAAGGCCCCAAAAATCAAACCACCACCGCAAAGATGTTTTGCAAGGAAAACAGGATCTGTACTCTGGTTAAAAAGCATAATACAAACAGCAAATACTGCTATGTATGTAAGAGGGATGCGCAAATCAATAATCTTTCTTACAACAAGATATACAACACCGATTAACAATGCAATAATGCATGTTTCTCCGATTGTACCTGAATGATTACCAATAAACATATCTACAAGACTTGCAACACTGTCCCCTGTATTCTTTAATGAAGTTAAAGGTGTTGCACTTGTAGCCGCATCTACTCCACTAACATCTGTAGGATAGAATGCAGTCATGTTTCCTGCAAATGACAAAACAAGAAAACATCTTGCACCTAAAGCAGGGTTCATAAAGTTCTGACCTAATCCGCCAAATAACTGTTTTACAATTACAATTGCAAAAAATCCGCCAAGCATTGCTTTCCAATAAGGGAAAGTACAAGGAAGATTCAATGCAAGAATCATACCTGTAACTACTGCACTTAAATCATCAAGTGTGCTTTCTCTCTTAGTAATCTTTTCAAAAACATATTCAGATAATACACATGCAACTACCGTTAAAATAATAAGTAATGCACTTCTTAATCCGTATTTTGCTCCGAAGAGATGACTATAATTATATATACCAAAAATTGTAGCCGGCATTAAAGCGATAATTACATCTCTCATTATACTCTGAGTTGTAACCTTGCTTTTTACATGAGGGCTGGATGATACGTTATACATTTTTTATTCACTCTTACCCTTTCCTACGTGCTGCCTGCACTTTTCTTTTCATTGTTCTTACGCTTTGTGTAATGTTTCTGTTAGCAGGGCAATTGTAATTGCATGTACCACATTCAATACATTCCATTCCGTGCATTTTTACAAAAGCCTCCATATCATCTGCATCTGCCGCATGAGCAAGTTTTGCACAAATTAAACCTTCCGGGCAAACCTGAGCACATTTTCCACAGTTAAGACAGTTAGTTGTCTTAGCATGGGCAACCTGATCGTTTTTAAATGCTAAAAGTGCAGATGAACCTTTTATAACAGGAACATCCAAAGTAAACATTGCCTGACCCATCATAGGACCACCTGACAAAATCTTTTCAACAGATTCATTCATACCGCCTGCTTCTTCCACAAGCTGGCTATGACTTGTTCCAAAAGGAACTAACAGGTTACAAGGATTCTTTATACCGTCACCTGAAACAGTAACAATTCTTTCTGTTAACGGTTTGTGGAATTTTACAGCCTGATAAATGTTGTAAATTGTGTCAACATTATCAACTATACAGCCACCATCTGCCGGCAACATTGAAGAATTGATTTTTCTCTTTGTAACAGCATAAATAATATGTCTTTCTGATCCCTGAGGATACTTAGTCTTTAATTCTGCTACCTGTATTCTATCTTCATTTTCAGTAAGTTTCTTTAAGCTTTCAATAACATCAGGCTTATTATTTTCTACTGCAATAACACCCTTTGCATTCTCAAATAAAGATAAAACAATCTTTAATCCTTCGATTACTTCCTGCGGCTGTTCAACCAATCTTCTGTAATCGGATGTTATGTATGGCTCACATTCCGCAGCGTTAACAATAACATAATCGATTGCATTATCGTCCTTAGGTGTAAGTTTTACGTTAGTTGGGAAGCATGCGCCACCTAAACCTACAACTCCACAGTCCTTAACAGCCTCTCTAATATATTCCTTTGACCATGGCTGTTCTTTGGCTTCATATTGAAATTCTTCATATTGTTCATCATTTTCAATTACTATTGAAAGAACCTTGCTTCCGTTAGGAACAACTCTCTGTTCTATCTTCTTTACAGTTCCTGAAACTGATGAGTGAATGTTAGCTGAAATAAATCCTGCCGCTTCTGCTATAAGTTGTCCCTTTAATACTCTCTGTCCCACTTCAACAACCGGTTTTGCCGGTGCCCCTATATGCTGTGCAACAGGAATAACAACTTCTCCTTTTGGAAGCACTTTTCTAACAGCAACATCCTTGGATAGTTCTTTTCCATCGTATGGATGAACTCCACCCTTAAATGTTAGAATAGACATAACTCTACCTCTCTTCGTAATTTTTTACATCTATTCTATAATAATACTTTTGTCCAATTTCTTCAATGTAAATAACATCCAATTGATACTCTTTTTTCACTAATTAGGCATTAACTTAATATTGTAAAAGAATTTTTAATTTTTCAAAAAAGTCAAAAATTCTTGTTGTGTTTTTATTAATTTGATAAAATAAGATTTATGTTAGTATTTAGAAATAAAGTGGATATAAAAATTAACTATCCAATAGAGAATTTTTCAAAAAAAGAGAAAATAATATATTTTGATATTGAAACAGCAGGTTTTTCAAGAAAGTACTGTATTGTCTACTTAATCGGCTGTATGTACTATTCAGGAGATGAACTTTGTTATACTCAATGGCTTGCAGAAAATTTTAATGATGAAGCCAATGTTCTTATGGCATTTAATAAGTTCATAAAGGATTTCGATACTGTTATTCATTTTAATGGTAACAGTTTTGACATACCGTTTGTAACAGAAAGGGGTAAAAAATACAATTTAGAATTTGACTTTGATAATTACCAAAGTATTGATATTTACAAACCGGTTTCAAAGCTTAATCACATTCTTAAAATGGAAAACAATAAACAGAAATCTTTTGAGAAACTTCTTGGAATTAACAGAAGTGATCCTTTTTCAGGTGGAGATTTAATTGAAGTCTTTAAGCATTATGTGGAATCTAAAGATGAACGTTTACTATTCCCACTTCTTTTACATAATAAAGAAGATGTTTGGAATATGGGTGTTTTAACGGATTTACTTTCCATATCTGATATTTTTGAATATAAGTATAATGTTAATTCTTACGAAATTCATGAATATAAGAATTTTGACGGGGATATTCAACAGGAATTACTTGTTCGTATAACTTTAAACAATGCTGTGCCTGTTAATATTTCACATAACTTTAATGGCATTCACTTAAATATTCAGAATAACACTTTAAACATTTCGATTAATTCATGCAACGGCACATTTAAGTATTTCTTTAAAAATTATAAGGATTATTATTTTCTTCCATTGGAAGACCGTGCTATTCACAAAAGTATCGGAGAATTTATGGATAAAAAATTTCGAAAGGCTGCCACTGCTTCCACATGTTATGAAAAGTTTTCAGGAAGTTTTCTTCCTATATTTGATTCAAAGTCTAAGAATTTTGAAAATTGTTTTAAATTAGAATATAAGGATAAGAATCAATATATTAAGGCTGACAGTATTAACGATAATACCATTACTGAATATAGCCACATTATATTAGATTATTTGAAAAATAATAAATAAATCTGCACATTGATTTGACGTCTTATTTTTTTTATGAAAGATGGTTTTTTTTGTCATATTAGCAACAAGTTACCAGTTTATAAAAATAAAACTTCCACATAATATTAGTGTAACAACTTCATATGAACTTAGTTACTAAATAATTTAATTGTTGGAGGTAATGAGTAATGAGTAACACTAACAAAGTTAATGTTCCTGAAGCAAAGGGTGCTATGAACAGATTCAAAATGGAATGTGCATCAGAGGTAGGCGTACAGCTTACAGATGGTTATAACGGAAACTTAACATCAGCCCAGGCAGGTTCTGTGGGCGGACAGATGGTTAAGAAGATGATTGAAGCTCAGGAAAGACAGATGAGCGGTAAATAATCATAATTTAATTATTTAATAGGATTTTTACTTAATAGAAATTCCAAAGGAATTTCTTATTAAGTAAATAAAGGGGCCGCCGCTTTTGCGACAGCCCCTAACTTTATGTCTAATCTCTTGTCTATAATTAACCTTTTAATTTTTCAACTATTGTTTTAAACTTCATACCATTGGAAGCTTTAATTAAAACAGTATCTCCTTCTTTAATGTATGCAGAAAGATTTTCCTCGAAATCTGCTTTATTAGGAAAATACAATGTATTACATCCGCCTTCTATTGCCGCTTCTGCAATGTCTTTTGAAAGATTTCCAATACATACAAGTATGTCTACTTTTCCAACAGCAGCCTGTCCAACTTCTTTATGTAATTCTTTTGAGTTTTCGCCTAATTCAAACATATCACCTAAAATAGCAACTTTTCTGCCATTAGCCTGTGATAAAACGTTAATTGAAGCTTTCATTGACATTGGATTTGCATTATAACAATCATCTATTACAGTTATTCCATTTGTTGTAAAAATATTATTTCTACCACCAATTGCTTTAAGATTTCTGATTCCTGAATCTATTTCATCTAAAGTCATTCCGAAATGAGAGCCAATGCAAACTGCGGCCATTGCATTATAAATCATATGATAGCCTGGAATAGGGATTACTGTATCCAATTCCTTATCAAAATATTTAATTTTAACCTTTGTTCCCCGGATACCAAGACTTTCGTATTTTATTGCCATAACATCTCTGTCCGTGTCAATTCCAAAAAATACAGGAGCATGTCCATTAACTTCCTTTACATTAGATAACTTATCGTCATCACCATTAAGTACAACAAAGCAATCTTTAGATGCATAATCAAACATTTCTGTCTTTGCCTTAAATACACCATCTCTATCTCCTAAGTTTTCAAGATGACATGTTCCAATATTGGTAATTACACAAACATCAGGTCTTGAAACTTTAGCTAATCTGTGCATTTCCTCAAAATCACTAATGCCCATTTCTATAACAGCAACTTCATGTTCATCTCTTATTTTTAAAATTGTAAGAGGCTCACCAATTTCGTTATTGTAATTGCCCTCAGTTTTTAAAACTTTAAATTTTTCTTCCAAAACAGACGCAATAATCTCTTTTGTGCTTGTTTTTCCAACACTTCCTGTTATTCCGATAATCTTACAGCTAAGTTGTTTTCTATAGAATTCAGCAATATCTTTAAGGGCTGTTGCAACTGATTCTACCTTAATATAAGGTCCCTTAGGATTATCCAAATCCTTTTCTGATAAAGTACACAAAGCCCCTTTATCAAAAACCTGTGGTATAAAATCGTGACCATCCACTCTTGCTCCCACAAAAGGAAGATACAAATAACCGTCTTCAATAAGTCGGCTATCTTTTTCCACACCTGTTATTTCTTTTGATTTTAAATCTTCATCTCCAACATAAATACCATTGCAGGCTTTCGCAATGTTTTCCAAAGTCATATTTTTCATAAAAGTATATTCCTTATTTTCAGTTCAAAATTGTTTAATTAAAATATTTTAGTTATTCTTTTTTAATGATAACTCTACAAGATAATCACACAATGTAGGGAAATCCATACCTACTGCCTTTGCTTCCTGTGGTACAAGTGATGTTGCTGTCATTCCCGGCAAGGTATTAACTTCAAGACAGAACATATTGCCATCAGCATCCATCATAACATCTGCTCTTGCATAAGGTTCACAGCCAATAGCATTACATGCATCCTCAGCTACCTTTTGAATCTTCTTTGTTAATTCATCATTAAGATTGGCAGGACAGACTTCTTCTGTAGCTCCGTTATATTTATTCTTGTAATCATACCATCCATCTCTTGGAATAATTTCAACTACAGGAAGGGCTTTTTTATTAATAACACCAATGGAAAACTCTCTGCCCTTAATAAAGTCTTCCACAAGGATCTGATTATCTAATTCAAAACAGGTTTTTACTGCATCTTCATATTCACTTTCTTGGTGAACAAGAACAACGCCAACGCTTGAGCCACCATTACATGCTTTAACTACAACAGGAACTTTCATTCCATAGTCTTTAAGGTCTGTGCTTTCGCCTTTTTTAATCCACACACTCTTAGCTGTTGGAACACCTTTTGACATAAAAATCTGTTTTGTAACGCCTTTGTCCATTCCTATTGCACTTGCAAGATGGCCTGAACCTGTATATTTAATACCATATAAATCAAAAGCTGCCTGACACTTTCCGTCTTCACCATTCTTTCCGTGAAGAGCCATAAAAACAATATCAGCTTTCTGGCAAATTTCAATAACATTATTACCAAAGAAACTTCTTCTGTCTTCGCTAACCTTATCTGATAATGACTGAATGTTCTTCTTTACACTTTCAACATCATATTCGCTAGCTGATTTTTCAAAAATATCTATATCTTCAAGTCCAAAGTATACATCCATCAGAATAGCATTATGATTCTTCTTTCTTAAAGCTTCACAAACCATTGATCCTGAATTAATTGATACTTCTCTTTCTGTGCTGTTTCCACCACAAAGAACTACTATATTCATTTTAAACTCCATTCCGTTACTTTATGTAACACCAAATATTTTATATATTGATAGAATCGTTTTCATATTCTATGATTATTTTACGCTGTTTGTCAGAAATTTCAACCTCTTCATTTAAAATTAATTCGACAGCCTCTGATGCCTGCTTTAATATATTTGCATCGTTCATTATATCTCCTAGTCTAAACTCAAAATCACCACTTTGTCTTACACCGAAGAAGTCTCCGGGACCTCGCAATTTTAAGTCCTCATTGGCTATTAAGAAGCCATCATTTGACTTGCAAAGAATATTTAGTCTTTCTAATGCTTCTTTCTTTCCTGAACCATTAATAAAAATGCAGTAAGACTGATATTTTCCTCGACCTACACGTCCTCTAAGCTGATGAAGTTGGGCAAGACCGAATCGTTCAGCATTTTCCACCATCATTACGGTTGCATTAGGCACATTAACCCCTACTTCAACTACCGTTGTAGAAACAAGTATTTGAATCTGATTATTGGCAAATCTATCCATAATTTCATTTTTTTCTGCCGGTTTCATTCTTCCGTGAAGGAATTCAATGTTTACTGATACAGGCATTATTCTTTTTAATTTTTCTGCATATTCAATAACATTCTCACCTTCAACAGCTTCACTATATTCAACAGTAGGACAGATAACATAAACCTGTCGGCCCTTTGCTATCTGCTTAGTCATAAAATCATATGCGTTAGGTCTGTAATCTGTTCCAACAACACAGTTAGCTATAGGAAGTCTGTTAGCCGGAAGTTCATCAATTACGGAAATATCCAAATCACCATACATTATTATTGCTAATGTTCTTGGAATTGGAGTTGCGCTCATTACCATAATGTGTGGATGTTCACCTTTTTCAGAAATGGCTTCTCTTTGTCTTACACCAAACCTGTGCTGTTCGTCTGTAACAACCATTGTCAAATTATTGTAATTAACTTTTTCCTGAATTAAGGCATGAGTTCCAATTATTATATCTGCATCTCCTGATTCGATAACTTTATAAGCTTCTCTTTTTTCTTTTGCTGTCATTGATCCTACAAGAACTACTGGATTCACATTAATGTTATGTTCCTTAATCAATTCTATAAGGTTATCATAGTGCTGTCTTGCAAGAACTTCAGTTGGAGCCATCATCGCCCCCTGACCATTATTTAATGCAGCAGTTATTAATGCAAAAAAAGCTATAATTGTTTTTCCTGAACCTACATCTCCCTGTATCAATCGGTTCATAACCTTAGTTGAAGATATATCTCTTTTAATCTCTTCCCATGTACGTTTTTGCGCATTTGTAAGTTTATATGGAAGATTATTTATTAAAGTTTTAACTTCTTTTGGTTCCTCCAATATATGCCGGTTATGAATTTCGGTATTTTTATCCTTTAAATTACGAATGTTATAAATAAACATAAAGAACTCATCAAAAATCAGTCTTTTTCTTGCACTGTATAACTGATTTTTGTCTGTAGGATAATGAATATGCTCTATTGCCTGCTGTAAACCCTCCAAGCCATATTTATTCCTGATTTTCTCTGGAAGAAATTCTTCTGTTTCAACTAGTTTAAGCGCCTGTTTAACAGCTTTTTGAACCATATTATTTGTTAACCCTGAAACTAATGGATATACAGGTTGCATTTCACCTTTTTTCTTATTGTATTCTGCAATGCCAAAGATTTTAGGTTGCTCAATAGAAAAGTTACTATAGTTTTCTTTTACAAATCCTCTAAAAATAAAAGTACTTCCAATTGTAAGCTTTCCCTTTAAATAAGGTGAGTTAAACCATGTGGCCTTAATGGCGTCCCCTCTTTCATCTCTAAGATACCCTGTAACAACCTGAAGGTTTCGCACTCTTTTAACAGATACCTCTCTAACTACAGTTCCCTTTATTGCTTGAGTTCTATCGCATTCTAAGTCTCTTATTAAAACAGGTTCTTCAAAAACATCATAATATCTTGGGTAGTATCTTAAAAGGTCATTAACCTTTTCAATACCTGCCTTATAAAATAATTTTTCAGTTTTCTCTCCAATACCTTTCAAATTATTTAAATCCATTTTATTCTCCAAAGCTAATCATTATGTAAAACTACAGGTTATTTTATCATAGAAAAAGTCCTATTGCCATACAAAAAGTCTTATTGCCATACAAAAAGGACTATTTGCATAATCTTAATACATAAATAGTCCTTTTCTTAAAAAATCAAATTGAAAACTTTTTGACAGCTTCTTTATTTAATTGTTATTCTCTTTGTATAATTTCCATATACATATTTCTTACCAATTTTTTTGTAAGCTCTAACCTTTACATAATACTTACCTGATTTCTTTCTCTTAATAACAACAGTTCTCTTCTTTGTGTTAATGTTTTTCTTGCCCTTAAAGTTCTTTTTAAGAGAATACATAACCTGATAGCCTGTTGCACCTTTAACTTTTTTAAGTTTTAAAGTGATTTTTTTCTTTGTAGCTTTCTTCTTTGTTATCTTTGTCTTAGCCGGAATAATTTTCATCTTATATGTATTGCTGTCTTTAAAATAATTAAGACCAATTACATAAATCTTTGCTGTGCCGATTTTTTTGTTGTTCTTGTAAACAACTTTATAGTCAATGCCTTCTCTTAAAATAATGTTTTTATATTTTACTGTTACCTTAGGGGTAATGTTCTTACCTGTATATGTTGCTTTAAATGTATCTGAGAATAAATCTGTTTTTCCTTTAATGTCAACTGTTGTACCCCAAATATATTTTCTGGCATTTTCATATGTCTTGTCCTGTGCTGCATTGCCATTGTTGTATGACATTACTTTACACATTTCACCGTTTGCCATAACAGCGTAACCACTGTTGTTAATGGCATAATCTATGCCACCATTTCCACTCAAACTATATGTACATACATTTGTAAACTTAACATTTGGTGTGTCAGGACATTCAATTGCTGACTTAAGGAAACATGTTCCTGCCTGATAACATGAGTAAATGCCTATTCCATATCCTTCATGACTTGTTACATTATCGGCAACCTTATAGTCTGTATATCCATAACTTCCAGATGCATTCCATGAACTCTGATTAGGAATATCGTACGGAAGTTCGCTCTGATACATATAACATTTTCCACCGTTACCATTCCACATTGTCTGGTATTTCTGGAAATGTTCAACCATTAAACCGTATGTTGTAACATTATCACCGTTAATAATTACACCGTGATCTGCTGTATTCTTTGTCCATCCTACACCTTTACCGTGGTCTGCTCTCCATACCCAGAAGTTATCTCCAATTACATCACTACTATTAATTATGACGCAAGTTGTTGCCTTACCCGGAGTTTCATCTGCTCCACCTACTCTATAGAATGTATCGCAAAGAGTAATAGGATTATCCTTGTGGCTTGTCTTATTTCCTGCTGTACCAACAGTTAAAAGTGTTGATGAATTAACCTGTCCGGCATCAAATAAAACACCTGCAATAGAAACGCCACCAACATCAGCAACTTTCATACATTCATTGCCATTTGTTGGCTTTAATGTTGCATATCCAAGTCCTAAAACTATTGTGTCTTCATTTTTGATTTCAATAGGTGCATCTAATGAATAGATACCAGGTGTTAAGATTAAATTCTTTCCTGCATTAAGCTGACTATTAATCTTTGCAGCACTGTCGCCAGGTTTTGCAACATAAAATTTATCTAAATCAATAAACTCACCGTCAACCTTATCCCCTGACCATGAAACAGCTACTGTATTGTTTTTTACTTTAGGAACAAAAACACTGTATTCACCGTCATTTACTGTAAGGAATGGCTTTTCTACTTCTTCAGGAGTTTTTTCTACTACTGTGTTAGCTGCATATGGCCAGCCTTTTTCCACTCCTTTAACGTTGCTGCCACACCCAACTAAAACATTGTTCCAAACAACACCTTCAAAATTACTCATTTCAGAGTTTCTTGTAAGCCACTGTTGCTGTGAGCCACCTGAAACTGTTCCTGCCACCTTTGTATCTGCAAGGAAACCACCGCTGGCATAACCTCCATCCTGATGTAAATATAAATTTCCTTTTATATTCATTCTTCTCATTGATGTTGCCTGAGAAACAGCCCAAATTGTAGACTTAGATGTTGTTGTTAAGTTTTCTACTGAACGCCAGAAATTACATAACGCATTATAGTTTACAGCACCATCATACTTTCTGCCTTTCATCCATTCAGCCTTAGAACGAATATTTCCAACTGTTGTTTCTGTTGGAGTTAATCCAAGTCCTGCAACCTGAGTATAAAATCCAATTTCAACATTTAAGCTGTCAGAATATGTTCCAGGTGCAAAAAGAAATGCATATCTGTCACTACCAAACTGACCTGATTCTGTTGTCTTATAAACATTGTTTATGTAACTTTGAATTTCTGAATTGTTATCTGTTGGTTCAAAAATATTAGTATTATAACCAAATGTTTCAATTTCATATGATGTTGCAAGTGACATAGAAGATTCTGTACCATTAACTACAGATGTAACCTTATAATATTCACCACCATATGCTGTGTCAGTATATGAGTTAGTGTCTACTGTAGCAACCTTGTTATATGTTGCATAACGGCTTTTAGCCTTGTAAACATTATAAGTTGCTCCCTGAACACTACTCCACTTGATTGTGCATGTACTATCATCCTGTTCTACAAAAGATAATACACTTGGAGCTACAGCAGTTGCCGCATTAACTGTTGTAACCGGCAGATTTATACCTGAAAAAGTAACTGCTGTCACTAATGTTACAACTAAAAATTTCTTTTTAAAATCTTTTAATCCTTTCATTATTTTCTCCTTTTTCATTCCCATAAAATAATTTAAATCGTTTCAATTAGTTTACCATAGTATAAACCCTATTCCAAATAATTAACGGTAAAAAAATGTTTTTAAACTAAATGTACAATATTAGGCAATAGTTTTTGGCTATTTTTACCATTAAAGTGGTATATTTATATATTTTTTGTCCATATTTTATAAATATTTGATTAAATTAGATTTTTCTCACTTTTTTAGATAATAAGTCTTTCAGAATTCCAGTTATTCAAAAAAATAAAGGCCTACAGATTTCATTCTGTAGACCTTTAAATAAATTATCAGAATATATATTACATTCCCATGCCTGGATTCATTTGTGGCATGGCTGGTGTATCTTCTTTAATATTAGCTACAACTGATTCTGTTGTAAGTAATGTACTTGCAACACTTGTAGCATTCTGTAATGCACTTCTTGTAACCTTAGCCGGATCAAGAATACCTGCATCAACCATTTTTACATATTCTCCGTGTAATGCATCGAATCCTGTACCAGGTTCTGATTCACGAACTTTGTTTACAATAACTGAACCTTCAAGTCCTGCATTGTGTGAAATAGTAAATAATGGTGCTTCAAGTGCTTTAAGGATAATAGAAGCACCTGTCTTCTCATCTCCTTCTAAACTTTCTACTAATTCAGCAACCTTCTTAGAAGCATGGATATATGCTGAACCACCACCTGCAATAATACCTTCTTCCACTGCAGCTCTTGTAGCATTTAAAGCATCTTCCATTCTAAGTTTATTTTCCTGCATTTCAGGTTCTGTTGCTGCACCAACTCTGATAACTGCAACACCACCTGCTAACTTAGCAAGTCTTTCCTGTAATTTTTCTTTGTCAAATTCAGATGTTGTTTCCTCCAACTGTGCCTTAATCTGTGCAACTCTGCCTGCAATTTCTTCTGAATTTCCAAGACCATCAACAATAATTGTGTTTTCTTTTGCAACTTTAACTGATTTAGCTCTACCTAAATCTTCAATCTTAGTATCTGCAAGTGAAAGACCTAATTCTTCTGAAATAACCTGACCACCTGTAAGGATTGCAATGTCCTTTAACATCTCTTTACGTCTGTCACCATATCCAGGTGCCTTAACAGCTACAACATTAAATGTTCCTCTTAACTTGTTAACGATTAATGTTGTTAATGCTTCACCTTCAACATCTTCAGCAATTATAAGAAGCTTAGCTCCTGACTGAACAATCTGTTCAAGAACAGGAAGGATTTCCTGAATATTTGAAATCTTTTTATCTGTAATAAGAATATATGGATCATCAAGTGTAGCTTCCATCTTTTCCATATCTGTTGCCATATATGCTGAAATATATCCTCTGTCAAACTGCATACCTTCTACAAGGTCAAGTTCAGTCTTCATTGTCTTTGATTCTTCAATAGTAATAACACCGTCGTTAGAAACTTTTTCCATAGCATCTGCAACCATGTTACCAACTTCTTCGTCACCTGCTGAAATAGCTGCAACCTTTGCAATCTGTTCCTTACCTGTTACAACACTGCTCATGTCAGCAATTGCTTCTACAGCACAATCTGTAGCCTTCTTCATACCTTTTCTTAAGATAATAGGATTAGCTCCTGCAGCAAGGTTCTTCATACCTGCATTAATCATTGCCTGAGCCAAAACTGTAGCTGTTGTTGTACCGTCACCTGCTACATCGTTAGTCTTTGTAGCAACTTCCTTTACAAGCTGTGCGCCCATGTTTTCAAAAGAATCTTCTAATTCGATTTCCTTTGCAATTGTAACACCGTCATTTGTGATTAAAGGTGCACCAAAAGATTTATCCAATACTACATTTCTTCCTTTAGGTCCTAATGTAACCTTTACTGTATCTGCCAACTGGTTTACGCCGGCTTCTAAAGCCTTTCTGGCTTCTGCTCCATATTTAATTTCCTTAGCCATTTTAAATTACCTCCAAACTGGTTATATAATTTAGGGCTTTAACCCTTTATTAGTCTTCAACAACAGCAAGAATGTCAGACTGTTTTACAATAATAAATTCTTCTTCGTCTAGCTTAACTTCATTTCCTGCATATTTTGAAAAGATAACCTTATCTCCAACCTTAACTGTCATTGTTACTTCTTTTCCATCAATTACTCCACCTGGACCTACTGCAACAACTTCTGCCTGTTGTGGTTTTTCCTGTGTCTGACTTGTTAAAATTATTCCTGACTTTGTTTTTTCTTCAGGAGTGCTCTGCTTTAATACTACTCTGTCTGCTAATGGTACTAATTTCATTTTAAAACCTCCATCTATTCTGTCTCATTTCTTTGTTAGCACTCATCTTCTTTGAGTGCCAATCAACTATGAACTATATTAACACTTTTTGGAATTAATGCAATAGTAAATCTGATTTTTTACAATTATTTAATATTTTGTCATCAAAACTTTATAAATTATTCTGTTGCTGATTATATTTTTTGATAATTATTTCTTCGCTCCAACCTTGTTTTCTCTTCCAAAACAAAAGAGGTATTGCTGTGCATAACCGCCATATTCTCCATACTGTTCTTTTGCAAAAAGCTGAATTTGGTCTTTCGGTGTATCCTCTCCATTAAAATAAACGCTTTCCATTATTCTCTTTATCCAAACATCTACTGGGAATGCTTCTCGAAAGCCTAAAGAAAACAACATTACACAGTTGGCCACTTTTTCGCCTACGCCCTTTATGCTAATTAGTTCATCTCTGGTTTCATTTTCATTTAATCCTTTTAATGTTTCCACGGAAATCACACCTGTTGCAAGTTTCTGTGCCGCATCGTAAAGATATGGTGCCCTGAACCCTGTTTTCATCTCTCTAAAAGCTTCCTCAGTTATTGTTCCAAGAGTTTTCACATCAGGAAAAGAATAATATCTCTCACCGTTTACTTCTCCTAAATACTCACCGTATTCCTCACTTATTCTTCTAACCAACTGCTTAATATGTGGTATTTGTTTATTTTGGGAAATAATAAAAGATATTAATGTCTCGCAAAATTCCTGATTAAGAATACGTATTCCCCACTTTTCCTTAATAGCTTCTTCTAATTTACTATCTTTTTTTAAAAGGAAAGATTTAATTTCATTATAATCTCTTTCAAGGTCAAAATATGGAATCCATATGTTTTCCACATCAGGCTTTTCAGTATTTAAAAAAATTAATTGATTACCACTTTGTTTAATATGAAGCAACTTATTAAAAGCAACCACAACATAATCTTCTTCATCCTGTTTGTAAAATCTAAAGCACTGGCCACATTCTAAAGTCTGCTCCAAGTCAAAATCTGTAATCTCTTTTATAATTGTATTTTTGTTTTCTATTTCTATTCTAAAATTTTGTCTGCTTTTTTCTCCAAATGTATTATCCATTATTTTTTTCGTTTACCATTTCTTTTCTAAATTAATTCAAACTTCTTTAAGCCGTTATAAATTCCACCTTCATCGAATCTGTCTGTTTTGTATTCTACTTTATTTTTAAGTTCCTGATCACCATTGCCCATTAAGCAACCATATTCAACATAGTTAAGCATATCAATGTCATTAAAACTGTCGCCGAAGGCATATGTGTCCTCTTTTGGAATGCCTATTTCTTTAATAAGTCTGTCAATTCCAACTGCTTTATTGTATCCCTTTGGGACAAATTCAAGAAGCATATTGTTATGGTTAATAATCGAGTAGTCGTTCTTAAACTTATCACTAATAGTTTTCATATCACTATCATTCTGAAAGCCACCGCTTACCTTGGAAATTTCAATATGTTTTTCTTCTACTGTTTTAATTGAATTAGGAATTTTCTCATAATGTACGTCCATAAACTGTACGTTTGTATGAATAAGATTAGAAGTATCAGTTCCAACATAAATATATTCTTTTCCTTCTGCCAATGGAAAAAATCCATATTCAAGGAAACCGTCAATAACTCTTCTTGCTTCAGCATCATCAAGCTTCTTATAGTAAAGTTCTTCTCCATTTGTCTCGCAGTAAGTTCCTGCACCTGCAATTATGTTATCAAATCCTAAGTTTATAAAATCAGGGTAAATCATGCATTTTGTTCTTCCTGTGCAAATAACCGGTATGTGCCCATTAGCCTTCAAAAGCTCAATGGCCTTTGCCGTATCTTTTGGAATCCCCTTTTCATAGCTGTAAATTGTACCGTCAATATCAAAAAATACAATCTTTGTATCCATACATTCTTCATCCTTTCTTATTTTTTATCTAACTTACTTTTATTTTAACTTTTATAATAAAATTCAATTTATGATTTTTTATAAAAGAGTTGATTTTTCTCTGAAAAATTTCTTTTTTATTCACCATTTAGTAGACTAACATTTTTGTCCTGCTATTTCAATAATTTGTGGCAATGTTTTTTTCTAAAATTATGTATTATTGCTTTATTTTAGTTAAAAATAGTATTATAATTATCTTAACAATTTACCGAAATGGAGGATATAGCTATGGGATTCTTTAAGAAAATAATAGGTGCGGCAGCAGTTGCCGGTGCTGCAGTTGGTGGAGCTTTATATGTAAAAAATAAAAAAGACGAAAATGAAGGCTTTGAAGATTTTGATGATGAAAAAATCTTTCAGGTAAACACCGGCAATGACAATGATGGCAACAAGAAAGTCACAATTACTTTTAACAGAAGAAAAGCTAAAGATGTAACTGATAAAGCTGTTGACAAGGTTGCAGATGTAACTGATAAGGTTAAAGACATTGTTACTGAAAAAGTTGGTGAAGAAAATATCGAAAAGGTAATGGATAAGGTAGACGAAGCCAAAGATAAAGCAATGGATGCCAAAGACGTTTTTGTAGAAAAAGTTGGTGAAGAAAACATTCAGATGGCAAAAGACAAAGTTAAGAATGTTGTAAATCAGGCAAAAGACATTGTTTCGGAATTTGTTGGAAAAGATGACTACGAAGAAGTTTACACACATGATTTTAATGAAGATGATTTCGTAGACGAAGACGCTGTAAATGAAGATGTTGAAACAGAAGATGACGTAGACCTTGGTGAAAGTGATGACCTACTTAAAGACGAGGTTGAAGATTTATAGAAATACACTTATTTGATTGAGAATTAAATAACTACTCTTAATTGGATGCTTTATTTTTTTTCATACATTTCTTTTATTTTAAAAGGAGCTACACCTCGGTGTGGCTCCTTTTAAAATTCACAGTACTGTTTACAATTTACTCTGGTTTTATCCAAGCTTTTTATTTAGGTAGCTTAAATGAACTTTTAAGTGAAACAATTCTGTTAAATACAGGTTTCTCTTTTGTATAATCTTTTAAGTCTGCACAGAAATATCCCTGTCTTACAAACTGGAATTTGTCTTCCGGCTTAACATCTGCAATATTTGGCTCTACATAGCAGTCTTTTAATACAGTTAATGAATTAGGATTTAAGTTAAGTGTTCCATCTTCATTTAACTTGCCTTTTTCTTCATCAACAATATTTTCATATAATCTGACTTCTGACTTAACACCATGTCTTGCTGATACCCAATGGATTGTTCCCTTAACTTTACGTCCTGTAAAGCCACTTCCACTTCTTGTTTCAGGATCATAAGTACAATGAATCTCTGTAACATTTCCATTTTCGTCTTTCTTATAATCTACACATTTAACAAAATATGCATTCATAAGTCTTACTTCGTTACCAGGGAATAATCTAAAGTATTTCTTTGGTGGTTCTTCCATAAAATCTTCTCTATCAATGTAAATCTCCTTACAGAAAGGAACCTTTCTTGTTCCAAGTTCAGGACATTCTACATTGTTAACCACATCAAACCATTCAACCTGATCTTCAGGATAGTTGTCAATTATAACCTTAATTGGATCAAGAACAGCCATAAGTCTTGGTTTCTTAGCCTTCAAGTCTTCTCTAATACAATATTCAAGCATTGCATAGTCAACTGAACTCTGGCTCTTTGAAATTCCACATAAGTCAACAAACATCTTAATTGACTCAGGAGTAAATCCACGTCTTCTCAATGCTGCAATAGAAACAAGTCTTGGGTCATCCCATCCGTCAACTATTCCGTCTTCAACTAATTTCTTAATATATCTTTTACCTGTAACAACATTTGTTACATATAGCTTAGCAAACTCAATCTGTCTAGGTGGATTAGGATATTCCAATTCTCTAACTACCCAGTCATACAAAGGTCTATGATCTTCAAACTCTAATGTACAAATAGAATGTGTTACCCCCTCAATAGCATCTTCTATTGGATGAGCAAAATCGTACATTGGATAGATGCACCATTTATCTCCTGTTTTATGATGTGTCATATGAGCAACTCTATAGATAATTGGATCTCTCATGTTAATGTTAGGTGATGTCATATCAATCTTAGCTCTTAATACTTTTTCACCGTCTTTATAAACACCCTTTTTCATGTTATCAAATAACTCTAAGTTCTCTTCTACAGATCTGTTTCTGTATGGACTATCCTTACCCGGCTCAGTTAATGTACCACGGTATTCTCTGATTTCTTCAGGAGAAAGGTCACAAACATATGCTTTACCTTTCTTAATTAACTTAATAGCTGCTTCATACATCTGCTCAAAATAATTTGAAGCAAAGAATAATCTGTCTTCCCAATCAGCACCAAGCCACTTAATATCTTTTAAAATTGATTCCACGAACTCTTCCTTCTCTTTAGTAGGATTAGTATCATCAAATCTCATATTAAACTTTCCATTGTACTTCTTTGCTAAACCATAGTTTAAAAGAATAGATTTAGCATGTCCTATATGAAGATAACCGTTAGGCTCTGGTGGAAATCTGGTCTGCACATGGTCAAATCTTCCTTCCTCTAAATCTTTATCAATTATTAATTCTATAAAATTTTTTGATTCAATCTTTTCGTTTTCTAATTCCATTTTAGCCTCCGGGTTAATTTTATTTTTTCACAATTATTGAATTATACAATAAATATGCTGTTTTTTCAATATGTTTGCCTGAAATAATAATGTAATGCAAAAAGAAGCTTTACCTAAAGCCAAACTCACTTTAAAGTAAAACCTCTTTTATTAACTTTTAATTCTCTTTAATTTTAACTTTATACGAATATTACATCTTATAAAAGTTTATCTTTTAACTACTAATTTATTTTTCTACTAAAACTTCCATATATCTTACACCCCAGGCAAGAGCTTCACTGTGTGAACTGAAATAAAGGTCAATTCTGTTTCCTCTAATTGCTCCACCTCTGTCTTCAACTGTGTAAGTGTTTCCATTGAACTTCAACTTTGTTCCAAAAGGAAATCTTGAAGTGTCAGCAGCAATTGTTCTGCCTGCTGTTGCTCTTGTTCCTGATGCCGTAATACCTGTTGTCTTCCCACAGCATGCTGCACATGAGCAATAACCTGTTATTTTAAAAGTTCCAAGACTTTTATATTTTGATTTAGATTTTGAAGAAGATTTCTTCTTAGCCTTCTTCTTTTTAGATTTCTTTCCGTCTTTCTTAGACTTTTTATTGTTTGCATCCTTATTATTGGATTTGTTTTCATTCTCAAGTTTGTTTGTTTCTTCTGAAGTTTCATTTGCATCATCTTCAGATGCTTTCAAAATAAATGCTGAACCTCCAATTGTTTCTTTTACAATCTCTGTATTAACCTGATCATTATCAAGACCTTTAAGTTTAAGAGAATTAGTAGTATCTTCTGATTGTAAAATTGGTATCACATTTGCTGATTTAAGTACCGGTGTCTGACTAGCTTCTGCTACAGTTTCCACTACCATACTGTCATTCTTCTCAACTGACGTTACAACAGGTGTAATTGTCATTGATGTGATTAGACAAACAGCCTCAGCAATGAGTCTTATTTTTCTCATATCTATACTCCTTTTCTTTCCACTTTTGTGGCTTGCGAGTATAAATATACACTAACTGTTACAGAATGTCAAGAGAATGTTACAAATATGTTACATTCATATGCCTTATGCAATATTTTTTTAACCTTTTTGTCGATTCTCTATCCAAATAATTTTTCAAGAATAACATCTAAAACATATTCATGACCACATATTACAATAGTATCTTCATTAACAAGTAAAAAAGCAGTTCTTCTAAGGTTAAATGCTACACCAAGTCTTACTCCACCTTTCATTTCAGCGCTTCGCAAAACTTTATTAATCTCATATTTTGACATATGCGGAACACTCATATCCTCTTCTCTTTTAAACTGTATCATAGGATATCCTCCCTGATATCCACATATTACTAAATCTTTTAATTTATATCTTTTACTCCAGTATTTTAATTTTTCTTCCATAAATTCTCCAATCTGTCATTTCTAATCGCTTTTATGTAAATATATTACAAAAGCCCCACTTTTTCAAATGGAGCTTTAAAAATATCAAAATATAATCTGAATAAAATACTATTTAATGTGTTTCTGAATAAAATTAACAACTAACTTTCTCGTTTCTTCCAAAGCATTTGCTGTTTCAAATTTTCTTTCAGGATGCCACTGCAATGCCAAAACTTTCATCTCATCAGAACCGAAAGCTTCAATTGTCTGATTTTCCCTGTCAATTGCAAGTGGTTTAAAACAAGATGCCAGCCCATCTATCGGAATAACATCTTTATGGAAATTATTAACCCATATTGTTCTGTCTTCTTCAACAAGATAAACCTCATGGTCTACTGAACGTGGTCTCTCAACCTTTAATTCAGGATGATACAATAATTTCCCTCCAAACAAAACATTCATATACTGCATTCCCCTACAGGTTGCAATAATAGGAATACCTTCTCCAATACAATGTTTTATAAGTTTTTCTTCCATTATATCTCTGTATGGCTGTAGTTCTTCATTATGAGGTCTGTCATAATATTTCACAGGAAGAGCACCTCCACCAGCTACAATTAATAAATCACACTGACGTTCAAATAGCTTGCCGACGTTTTTAACGTGGTTAGAAGCAGGCTGTGGAATAAAACCAAGTAACTCATAGAACCTTATATATGCTGCTTCCAATACATCTGTAGGATCTCCATACTGATTTACACCTTCACGCTGAGTAATAAGTGCTCTTAAATCCTCACATTGTAAACCTTCTTTAATTATACCGTTGGCACAATCAAGTTCCATATAGTTGATTTTTGACGCATAATCGTAAATCTTCTCACCACATCCAATTGCTGCGGGAATTTCAAACTCAGCGCAACGTATTGCCATGTGTGATGCCACACCGCCATACTTTGTAATAAAGCCTTTAATCCCCTTTGTAAAAATCCATTCATATCCCGGATCAGCTTTAGGAATCATAACAATCTTATCCATAAGGTCTTCATCTGTTTCAAGTTCAAGATTAACAACTTCACCTTCAACCTTTTTAGAGGTAATAAAGTTAGGACGTGCCTCATTAACAGGAATAACAGAAACACTTGTAATATCAAGAATAACATCAGGCAAAATAGCATTTAAATATTTATCATAATGTTTTTTATTATTAACAATAATAGCATTTAACTTTTTACCCATTTGTTCATTGTTCAAGTAAAAACATTCTTTAAAATCATAAGCTGAAATCCATGATAAATCTTTTCTGTCAATGTCAAGGAGTTTACCTAACATCTGTATTAAATCAAGTACTAAACTTAGTGACTTAGTAAATTCAAACTTAAAGAATTCTCTGCCTTCAATTGAAGTTCTTAAAAACAGATTAAAATCTTTAGGTGTAACATCTAAACCTATTGATTTTAAAGCTTCTTCTAGTTTTTCGCTGTTAAGTCCTTCAAATTCTTCTTTAACTTTTTGAACTTTATTATGACCTACTGCCGGTCTGAAAACCATCTGGTTATAACTATCTGTTCTAATATCATAAGTGCCGCTTCTTAAATGTCCGTATTTATTGTTAAATTCATTTCGGCTCATTTTCCCAACTGAGAACTTCTGATAATCCTGTTCAAACTTAGAAGATACAGTTGCAATAGATTTCATAAACTGATCTATTTCATTCTTTGTAAACCATCCTGAATCAACTAATGAACTGCAAAAAGCTCTTGCAATAAATGCCATTCTTGCCTGTCTTGTAAACTGAGGTGTTCCATAAATTCTAATATCTTCCAAAAGTTCCAGAATATCTTCAACTATCTTGTTAACATCCTCTGATTCCATATCGTTTTCAACAATGTGTTTACGGGTTTTTTCTAAGTGTTTAATGTCTTCATTATCACTTTCTGAAATCTGTTTATGATTCTTAATGTTTGTTACCGTAAGTTCTTTTAATGACTCTAAAATCTGATGTCTTTCTTCTTTTGAAAAACCGTTATCCAGCAATTCTTTTGTTCTGTTTTCAGTGTTAAAATCAAAGTTTGAATAAACAATTTCAAACTCAATTTTATCATGTGCCGTTGTATCCTTTTTCAGCTTCTTCTTATAGAATTCCACAAGTTTTGTGGCAAGTTTTTCATCTATCTTTGAAGGTGTTAATGAATAAAAAGAATAATCAAGACTAATGTATGGCTTAATTCCTATCTGATACATTAACTCATCATTAAGCTGTCTGTATCCCATCGGAACAAGCCCCTGGTTCCAAGCTTCTGAAGTAATAATATATCTGTACAATGAATAGTCCAAAGTACGGGGACTTGTACCTATAATCTCAGAAGGATTCCAAAAAGCCATATCGGAAAACATCATATTTTTACCATCAATTACGCTTTTTATATCTTTATATTCACATTTTAAATCTTCTATTTTTCCATAAAAATTCTTAATTGTTCCCTGAACATTCTTAATATTCGAGAAATTGGCAACCAAAGGTCTTGCCTGAAAAATGATAACTTCATTATTCTTATTTACCGCAAACTCAATATCAAGGGGAATCTTAAAAATATTCTCAATTTCATCTATTGCAACAATAAGATTTCTCCACTGCTCTTCAAGCTGTGAAAGTTCAATATTTCTGGCAATCCATAATGTCTTTCCACCCCTACCACTTGTTACTAAATCTGTGGAACCGGTGTCATCATAATTAATAAGATAATATGGTCTTTGTCCCTGAATATCATAGGTAAACAAAACGCCACAATATGCCACGTCAACTGCCTGGTGCTGTATTAAAACCTGCTGTTCTGATATATCATCCATATCAGAAAAATAAGATTCCAACACAATATCAATAGCGCTTATTATATTTGAAGTATCAGATGAATCCACATCCAATACACTTGTATAATGGCCTGCATTAGATTTTTTCAGACAGTCTTCATTGGTTGATGAACTTCTGATAACTATCTTTTCGCCTTTGAAAGTCTTACTGATTTCGTTTGCCATCTCGCTTTTATTCATACGATAATCCCTGGCAATAATAATTAGCATAGGCTCAACTTTAGCCTTAGTAATTCTTTCTTCCAAAACTTTAAGTGTATTAGCTTTAGTTGAAATCAATTTGATTTCTTCTTTATCACTAAAATCGTCAAAGTTTTCAATGTAATCCTTATTCATATTTTTCCTCCTGCGCTATGTTTCTAACAAAACATAAATCTTAAGATTAAATCTATAGTATCTTTATAAATCAAATATTATAAAAAGGGGGGGCTAATATTTGATTTCAACAACAACTTTTATTATTCAGTTGTTGTTTTAACTTTTATTTTTTTGTTATTCTGAATCTTCTGTAATAACTTCTTTGCTTCATTTACAGAATTTTCATCAGGATCCATTACATATGCTCTTGAATTTGGAACTGAATATGTTACATCTGATCTTCCTGTTCCTGTAACACTTGTAGAAACAACTTTCCAATTAGGTGTTTCATTAAGCTGATATTTTACAAGAGCCTTAATGTCTTTTTTAGGCATATTAGTTTGGAAACTCTTGCTTATATTTGCAAAAATCTCATCATAATTGTTAAGTAACGCTGATGACTGGGCTTTCTTAATAACTGCCTCAATAACTTTCATCTGATCACGTCCTCTTTGATTATCGCCCTCTGCAAACGCATGTCTTTCTCTTGCAAACCACAATGCCTGAATACCACTTAAATTACTGTTTAATCCTTCACTATAGCTATATCCATGTGTTGAGAAAGAATAATCTGACACAACATCAATGCCTCCAAGAGCATCAATAATATCTACAAAGCCTGTAAAGTTTAATCGAATAAAATAATCCAGCTTAATATCATAAAGCATTTCAAGAGTATCCATTGAGACATTTATTCCATAATTTCCTGCATGAGTAAGTTTGTCCTTTACTCCATTAGAAATGGATAATGGCACATAATAATCTCTAGGTGTCGAAAGTAACAATACCTGATGTGTAACAGGATTAATTGACATTATAATATTAACGTCACTTCTACTCTTTGCTGTTACATCCCCTTCTGTGTCTATACCGCTAATATACACATTAAAGCATTCTTTTGTAACATCCTTATCTCCACCATATTCCTTTACGGCAGTTTTTACATTTACTACATAAATACATTTAATCTTGTTGGTAAAGTCTTTATAAATTCCATTATTCTTACCATCATTTGTATCATCTCCTGCATTTTCAATAAGATCTAACATTGCCTGATTAAAAATAAATGCAGTTTTTTCAGTATTCAAAAGTTCATCTGCCATTTTAAGTAAATCGTCATATTCATTGGCAATAAGCTTATTGTTAGCTTTTGCAAGAACGTCTTTTAATACTGAATCTGTTTCGTCTTTTGCATAAGATAGGTTATATCCTAAATTATAATTTTTAATATCCTTTAGTTCTTCTGCCTTATCACTCTTTAGAATATATACACCATATTCCTCAGTTGAAAGTTTAGAGTTTTCTACCACATCATCTATGGTCTGATCTGCCTTGTTTAAAACATTTTTAATGTCCTTATCATAAACCACTCCCAAAATTGAAGTTGCAAATAACACTATTGCCATTAATATAGATATAACCATAGAAATAATTGATGTTTTCTTTCCCTTTCTTATTAGAAAAGGAATAATAGTTATTGCCACAAGAACAACTTCTAAGATTATAAAATATTTAGCAGGTACATAATCTAATATTAGTTTATTTTTGTATGATACAAGTCTTAAAAGCACTACCTCAAATACTGCAAGTGCAATTACCTGTAAAATATTAAAAATTAACGCTATTTTTTTGATTTTATTTTTTTCCATATTTTCCTCCATTTTTCTTTTGCAAAATTTCTTCTGATTTTCTGCCTTATCTTTTGCAAAAATAATAACATCTACAAGTATATCATTTCTCTTAAAAAATAAAAAGAAGTAAGTCACAATTTCTTCTGCAATGCATATTTTATTGTAAGAGGAGGCGATTATGAAAAATATAGCTGTATTATCCGGTGACAAAAGACAGATATATGCAAATTCCTACTTAAATAATAATGGATTTTGTTCCTATATAAAAAACAATTTTGATTTTAATGAAGATGCTTACATTTTATGTGGCACTCCTTTTTCCAAAGATAGTTTGTATTTAAACTGTGATTTATATTCCAGCTTTCCAATAAGCACTTTTATTGCTTTATTAAAGCCGGGGCAAACAGTTTTTGCCGGAAATATTTCAAACGATGTAACAACTTCTCTTAAAAAGAAAAATATTAACTATTTTGATTTTCTTAAAGATGAAAAAGTTGTCTGGTCCAACGCAATGCTAACGGCTGAAGGATTAATTAGCAATATAATAAATAATACCCCTTTTGTACTTGATACAGCTAAAGCTTTGATTATAGGTTTTGGCAGGTGTGGCATAAACACTGCACTTAAATTAAAGGCGTTAAACGTGTGTGTAACTATTTATGACCACACTCCAATTCATTTATGCCAGGCCTCTTCTTACGGATTAAATACTTCCACTTTTGATAATCTGATTGAATGTATTAGTGACTTTGACATAATAATTAACACTGTTCCTTGTGAAGTTTTGACTGAGAATCTTTTAAGCTTAGTGAAAAAAGACTGTGTTCTTTTTGAAGTTGCGTCAAAACCTTATGGAATAAACAATGAACTTGTTAAAAAATATAGATTATCCCTTGTTACATGCCCCGGACTTCCCGGGAAAACTGCTCCTAAAAGTGCCGGGGAATTAATTGCAAAAAGTATTATTTCTTATTTAGAAAGGACTGGGGAAAATGGCACACAACTTTAAAGATAAAAACATTGGCGTAGGCATTACAGGTTCATACTGTACCTACAAAAAAGTTTTTGAAGAATTAAGACGGCTTGCCGATACACAGGCTAATCTGTTTACTATTTTTTCAGACAACGCTTCTTCTACTGACAGCCGTTTTGGTAAATGTAAAGATTTTCTGAAACTTGCTGAAGAAATAAGTGGAAAACCGCCTATAACCACAATTCCCGATGCAGAACCTATAGGTCCAAAATCTATGCTAGACCTTCTTATTATTGCACCGTGTACAGGAAATACCCTGTCTAAACTTGCCAATGGCATTTCTGACACTCCTGTGCTTATGGCTGCCAAGGCTCATTTAAGAAACAACCGACCTTTGGTTATTTTTTTAAGTACCAATGATGCATTAGGTATGAATTTGAAAAATATCGGTATTCTACTTAATACCAAAAATATATTTTTTGTTCCTTTCGGTCAGGATAATTATTTATCCAAACCTAATTCAATGATTGCTCATGTGGACTTAATTGAAGATACAATTGAAAAGGCCCTTGGGGGCAGGCAGATTCAACCGGTAATTAAAAGTCCACACGTAACAATTTTGTGATTTTTTATAAGTATTCTTACAAATATTATTTACCCTAATTAAATTGTAGAATGGAGTTTTTTATGTGCGGAATTGCAGGTTTTTTTCAGACTAAATATAACATTTCAAACGAACAGACTTACTATTTTCTCAAAAACAAACTAGAAAAAATGAAAAATGCCATAAAACACAGGGGGCCTGATGATGACGATATTTATCTTTCAGGTTTTCTTAACAACAATGGGTTCTCTGATAAAACAGAGTTTCCAAATAATATTATTGGTGGTTTTGTAGGTTTTGCCCATTCAAGGCTTTCAATCCGTGACATTAAAGGCGGACATCAGCCAATGACACGGGCTTACAAAAATCACAAAGCTACAATTGTTTATAATGGCGAAATATACAATACTGATTATTTACGTAAAATGTTATCTTCTTTTAATATTAGTTTTGAAACAACCGGTGACACAGAAATAATCCTATACTGCTATTTAGTTTTTGGAACAGACATTTTCAAGGAATTAAATGGTATTTTCTCCTTTGTAATCTATGACAATGACACAGCGATTGTTGTTAGAGATCACATTGGAGTAAAACCATTGTTCTACTACCATAATAATAGGGAATTTGTTTTTTCATCTGAGCCTAAAGGAATTTTCGCTTATGGTATTAAACCTATGATAAATTCCGATAGTTGGTGTGAAATAATCGGGTTAGGTCCTGCTCATACTCTTGGAAACGGAGTTTTTAAAGATATTAAGGAAGTTCTGCCGGGACATTATCTAACTGTAACAACTGACTACCATCATAATGTTAAAGTTAAAGATTTATGTTATTGGAAACTTAAAGCAAAGCCACATATTGACGACTATAATACTACTGTAGATAAATGCAGCTATCTTATAACTGACAGCATACAAAAGCAAATGGTTTCAGATATTCCTATTTGTACTTTTTTATCAGGTGGATTAGATTCTAGTCTTGTTTCTGCCATTGTGCAGGATAACCTGCCTGATAAGAATTTAAATACTTACTCTTTTGACTTTGTAGACAATGATATTAATTTTAAGTCTAATGCTTTTCAAATTTCAAGGGATAAACCTTTCGTGGATATTATGGTTAACCACATAAATAGTAAACATAAATATTTAGAATGCAATAATTCTAATCAAATTGATTGTCTTTTTAAAGCAGTTGATGCAAGAGATATTCCAAATATGGCTGATGTTGAATCATCCATGCTTTATTTCTGTAATCTTGTTTCTAAAGAATGCCGTGTAACTTTAACCGGAGAATGTGCCGATGAAATATTCGGTGGCTATCCATGGTTTCACAGGAAAGAAATGTATATGCAAAACACATTTCCATGGTCTTATGATTTAAGCCCTAGAATTGTTTTGTTTAAAGATGATTTCATTAATTCACTGCCATTAAAAGAATATGTATATGACGCTTATGAGACTTCAATTAACCAATGCCCTCATACAGACGGCGAAACCATAACTGAATACAACCGTAGAAAGATTTCCTGGTTAAACATCCGTTGGTTTATGATGACTCTTTTAAATAGGATGGACAGATGCAGTATGTATTCAGGACTTGAAGCAAGAGTTCCTTTCGCAGATTACCGCATACTGGAATATGTTTTTAATGTTCCATGGGAATACAAATGTTATAATAATCAGGTAAAAAGTCTTCTTGTTGAATGTGGAAAAAAATATCTTCCACCTGAAATTCTTTACCGAAAAAAAAGCCCATATCCTAAAACCTATGATCCGACTTACGAAAAACTTCTCGGAACTATGGTTATTGAAGAATATAAATCTAATAATAAATTACAGAAATATATTGATTACAACAAACTAATTAAATTTATAAACAGTCCAAAAGACTATGGAAAACCATGGTATGGCCAGCTAATGGCTGGTCCACAAATGCTTGCATATGTGCTACAAATCAGTTATATGTTACGTAAATACAATCTTTAAAATAAGAGGCTTTAGCACTACTGATATAACAATCCTTTTGTTATCATAATTAGTGATAAAGCCTCTTATTTTTAATTATTTTAAAACATAATTTTCCAATCGACTGGTTTTATTTATTTGTTCTGAAATTGCTTTATTTACATTGTCCACTTCTTCCTTAAAGTTAGACGCCGACATTCTAAGTGCCCCATGTCCCATTATTATAAGCTGTTCTAAAGCATCTGATGTTGCAACTGTAACCTGAAACTTATTGGCAAGTTTGTGAGTTGTTTTTGCTATATACATATCTGCTGTTTCAGCCTCTTTAGTATATACTACATAGATATTATGATATTTCGAAACAGTTTCTGCATGTTTTTTTACATTATAAGCATCAAAAACAACAATAACTGTATTACCTTTATACCCCTGATAATTACACATTATATCTAAAAGTCTGTCTCTTGCTCCATCAATGTTTGTTTTTGCAATTTCCTTTAATTCATCCCAGGCAAAAACAATATTATAACCATCTACTAAAAGACACTGAGGTAAGACTTTTTTATGTGTGGCTTTTTGTTTATTTTCACTATACTGTCTTACTTTTTTCTCAGTATACTTCTTTCTTTTTATTGGTCCGAATGTTTTTTCAAAGATTTCTTCTAATTCCTTATCTGTTGCATAGGAATCTCTGTATGTATTGCTTTCGTTTCTTATTACAGGTACATTTTCAATATCATACATTTCACCATTTTTAGAATCTGTTTTCACATGCATATATTGTTCAACCTGATCCCACGGAACAACAAATCCTGCACCATGCGAACAAAAAATCGAACCTGTAGGATTTGCAATATCTGCCTCACTGTCATAGGCTTTTTCAGCTATTATTTCCTCACTGTTGTGGCACGGACCATATCCTTTGTAATCAAGAGACAATGTCCCGGTTCCATGAGTATATTCATTAACAGTATTAATGTAATCCCCAATTGTTGCAGCAGGTGCAAAGCCTGTTATTACACTCATTTCTCCTTCTGTTTCAGGCTGATTAATATTGCCACTCATTTGATCAATGTCTGTCATTGCCCTGCCTATATTTTCTGAAGGAATTTTCAAAGTAAAATTATAATACGGTTCAAGCAATACAGACTCTGCCTTTTTTAATCCCTGCCTTATAGCTCTATATGTTGCCTCTCTAAAATCTCCACCTTCCGTATGCTTAAGATGAGCCTTTCCTGCTACAAGAGTAAAATGAATGTCTGTTATAGGCGAACCTGTTAATACACCTTTATGTTCCTTCTCTGCCAAATGTGTCATAATAAGTTTCTGCCAGTTACGACTTAAAAGACTTTCATTTAAATTAGATTCAAATGTAATTCCACTTCCAAGCTGTCCCGGTTCCATTAATAAATGAACTTCCGCATAATGTTTAAGTGGCTCAAAATGCCCTACACCTTCCACTATGTTATTTATAGTTTCTTTGTACAAAATAGAGCCTGTTCCAAACTCAACATCCATATCGAAACGTTCTTTTATAATATGTTTTAGCACCTGAATCTGAATAGGCCCCATAACGTTGGCTATTATTTCTTTAGTTTCTTCATTCCATTTTAAATTTAAAGTAGGATCCTCTTCTTCTAACTCTTTTAACATTTTATAAGCCTGATTAATATTTACATTTTCAGGTATAATAATCCGGTATGAAAGTACAGGCTGAAGATTGGGACTCTCAGACTGCATTTCAAAGCCAAGTCCCTGTCCCGGATATGTATTATTAAGACCTGAAATTGCACAGATACATCCGGCATCTGCCTCACTAATACTCTTAAACTTTTCTCCTGAATAAACTCTTATGTCATTAATCTTTTCAGACCACTGATTTCCATCTGTAATTCCACTAAGTATATCCTTAACTTTTATGAAGCCACCTGTTATTTTCATATAAGTTAATCTTACGCCGTTTTCTTTAACTATCTTAAAAACCTTTGCCCCGAATTCTTCATGATAAACAGGTTCAAAAGAATATCTGTTAATTCCATCAAGTAACTTATCAATACCTTCATTCTTTAATGCTGAACCAAAATAACATGGGAAAAGCTTTCTTTCATAAACTAAGTCAGCAATAGTTTCATCTGAAATTTCGCCTGATTCCATATACATTTCAAGTACATCCTCGTCACAAACTGCAATGGCTTCCATATCTTTTTCTTCCACTGAAAGATCAATTACACCATCCCCAAATTTGTTCCTTATATTGGTTAAGGCAAACTCCTTGTTAGTTCCCGGCATATCTATCTTATTTACAAAAATAAATGTTGGAATATTATACTTATTTAATAATTTCCATAAAGTTTCAGTATGACCCTGAACACCTTCACTTCCGCTTACAACCAAAACCGCGTAATCCAAAACCTGTAAAGTTCTTTCCATTTCAGCAGAAAAGTCCACATGTCCCGGTGTATCTAATAATGTGATTTTTGTGTCTGAATATTCAAGTTCAGCCTGTTTGGAAAAAATGGTTATTCCTCTTTGTTTTTCTAAATCAAAGTTGTCTAAAAAAGCATCTTTATGGTCCACACGACCTAACTTTCTTATTTTTCCTGTTGCATATAAAAAAGCTTCCGATAAAGTAGTTTTACCACTGTCAACGTGTGCTAAAATTCCTAAAGTGATTTTTTTCATTTATATATATATCCTCTGTTCTATTTATATCTAAGTTTTTTAATTTGATTTTTTGTCTGTATTTCCCAAATTATGATTACAAAGTCTTTTCCCCACCTTTGTGCAGGCACAAGTGGGTTAGGACTTTGAAACACTGTAATCATATTTTACTGTAATATTCTAACTGTTTCAAGAATATATTAATTCGTCAGGGTATTGTCAGAATATTGGATTTTATTTACCCAATCTTTACACATAACTTTTTAAAATTAATTAATCGGCTAATAATTTTATTTTCATTCTTAAATATGTTAAGTTAGTCTTGCCAATGACACTGTTATTCTAAGTATTCCATCTTACGAACCTTCCGGCAGGGAAAATCTTAAAGAAATACAAATTTCTAAGAAACATAAATGGTGTAACAAAAAAATTCAGGAATTAAATCTCCCAACCAACGTTTTAATTGCTCTTGTAAAACGCGGTTCTGAAAATCTAATTCCTGATGGAAGTACAACAATTCTGGAAAATGATATAATTGTTCTGTACAAATAATATTTTATTTAATATCTTATTTTTTATTCTTTACGAACTGACTTACAAATTCTTCGTAAGGACAAGGTCTGCCAAAGAAATAACCCTGGAAGAAATTAGGACACATACTCTTAATTTTTTCCATTTCTCCCTTTGTTTCAACACCTTCTATACAAATCTTTAAGCCTAAATTAAATACCATCTTGTGTATTAATGTAAGCATATTATAATCGTACTCATTATTAAGAGCTTTTGCTGTAAAATTTCTGTCAATCTTGATTAAGTCAGGCTCTAACTGAGACATATAGTTAAAATTAGAATATCCTGTTCCAAAATCATCAAGTGCAAGACCTACTCCTCTTTCCTTTAAAGCTGACCATATTTTCATATATCGCTTATTACTTTCAAGAAATCCGCTTTCAGTCATCTCTATTATAATGCTTGACGGATTAATATTATATTTCTCAATAGCTGTCGTAACATCTTTTACAAGATTGCTCTTTATAACCTGAATATATGATACGTTAATATTTATATGAAACTCAGGTATTACAGCCTGTATCTCTTTACATTTCTTTATTGCCTCATTAATAATCCACTTACCTACAGGAACAACCAAGCCTGTCTCTTCAAGGATTGGAATAAAAATGTTAGGTGGAAGTATATTGCCATCTTCACTCTTATATCTTAGAAGTGCTTCTGCTCCACAAACATTACCTGTAACAACATCTACCAATGGCTGATAGTATAATTCATAACCTTTAAAATTGTCAGCAACACTCTTTCTTAAACTTTGTGTAAGTTGCTTAATCATGAGAAACTGATTATAGTCCTCATAGTTAAAAACATAATATTGGTTCTTACCATTCTTCTTAGACTTATTAAGTGCATATTCAGAATAACGCATTATGTTCTTATATGTCTTTTCTTCAAGAGTTGACAAATCAAGTATGCCACCTGAAACGGTAAACATAACTTCATACTGAATACTTTCTACATATCTATCAATGGCATGTCTTATACTATGATATACACTCTTTGCTTCATCAATTCCTGTTGCAAGATAATCTACAATAATAAATTCATCAGACACAACTCTGTAAAGCTGCTGTTCACCTTTTAAGCAACCTGATATACATTCCGCTGTATCTTTCAAAACCTTATCCCCGTATTCTATACCATATCTCTCATTAATCTCTCTAAAATCATCAAGTCCAAGGCGTAATACGAAACCGCTCTTAAAAATTTTAGATGATATTTGTATATACTTCTCTAAGCTTGTCTGACCTAACAATCCACTAACATTATCAGCTTTCTGCTTAGCACCAATCTGGTTAATACACCCTATTAGAACCCTTGAAGAATCTTTCAGCTTACAAACCACTCCACGGCAGTTAATCCACACGGGATTCAGCTCTTTATCAATCCAACGATACTGAAGATTATGTCCGTTATTTTTTCCACTGATAATCCCTTTTAACTCCTGCTCAAGCATAGAAAAATCTTCAGGATAGCAAATCTTTCTATGTTCCTCTATAACATTATTAAATTCATTTCGTTCTAACGGGAATTTCTCTGTAGCGTGTACTGACATATAATAATAGTCATTGTCCAGGTCATACAAGTACAAATAATCATCTACCGAACTGTCAAACATCTTAATAACCGAACACAACTGTCTGACAGTTAGCCGGGGATATTCATTGTTCAATATTTTCTACCTCCCATACACATATAATGTACCTTTCAATTTCCCTCATATGTTAGTAATTATAACCTATTATAGTAAAATAAACAATGTAATATTGGTGGCTTTTGACAAAATATTACGACAATTTCTGATGTTTTTTGATTGCTTAATTTACTAAAAAAGAGTAAAGCATAGGTTGTTTCTGTTTTTACTATACCAATTCTTTACTCTTTTATAAATTCAATTTATTTTATAAACTTTATTTTAAAAATTCTGTGTACATATAGCCCTGCTTACCATTCTTTTTGTTCTTTACGCGGACCTTATACCAGCCATTTTTTGTCCTACCATAAATGTATACTCTTGTTCCATTACCATATGAAGAAATTATTGAATATTTCTTGCTTGGTCCTGAACGAAGTATAAGATTACCATCATCTACAGTTACCTTAGCCTTCCAAACTGTTCCTGTTGCTTTAATATAACCTATCTTGCCTTTGTACTTAATACAATACCAATCTTTCTTTATATCAAGAATTGTAATCTTTTCTCCGGCTTTTATTCTCTTTAAAACCTTAGATGCTTTATTCTTTTTCTGATACATTTTGATTTTCTGTGTAGTTCTGGCAGATTTCTTCATTGTAATTGTATGTGTCTGCTTAATCTTTGGAATTACCTTCTGTGCCTGAAGGATTTCTCCACATATCTTACACTTACTTCCAGCTGTTAATCCTGTTCTGTTAACTGTAGCTTTTACTGCTTTAAGCTTAACGGGTGTATGTCCTTTTGCCTTTACTACCTGCTGTTTTTCAATTATATAACCACATACAGAACATTTCTTGCCTGCGGTAAGTCCGTCTTTTGTACAAGTACTGCTTACTGCCGGAATAACTACAACTTTGTGCTTTTCAACAGTTTTTAAAATCTTCTCACCACAATCAGCATTTTTACAATTATGCCAATGATTTTCAGCATCACTGCTCCATTTTGTATCGCTTACATGAATACACTTAACAACGGAAACTGTACCATCATTAGCCTTTAAAGCTATGTCTTCGCCATTAACATTAATTGCCTGTTCAATCTTAAGTGATACAATATATGGTTTAAATTCTGCATCCTTAGAAGCTGTAAATTCTAAAGCCAAAACTGAACCGTTTTGTTTATTGTTTTCAAAGTTATTAAGATTTGCAAGATATATGTACTCTTCCTTATTTAAGTCACTTGGTAAGATTGTATCTTCGTTTTCAAATATCTTTCCGTTAGTCGCTGAAACTAATTTGAAAACCGAATGGTCATATCCTACCTTAAACTTAAGTCCCCAAATTCCGGGATTGTCTTTTATGCTTATTGTAACAGTAAATTTGTCACCTTTCTCTACTGTTTTTGATTCAACATAAAGTGTACCTTCTTTAGTTTCAGTCTGTGCAAACACAGATGTGTCTGCACAAACATAACTTGTTATAATAAATGCTGCAATAAATACGGCAAGTAGTTTCCATATACCTATGTTTTTTGAAATATTCATACGTAAAACCTCCTTACGTTCATTCTGTAATAATATCTCTATTATTAGTATTTCTGTTATTTAGTTACACTGTTTCTAATCAGCAATATGGCTAACTGTAAATCTACTTACCTGTACATATCCTGAGCTACCATACTTGGCAAATACATTAATATTGTGATTTTCTTCTGTTAACTTTTTACCATCAATAATGAAGTAATCTCCATCTACCGTCACACAGGAATCACTGTTAGTACCACTACTTGATGTTGAGTATGCCAGATTTGATACTTTACCTGAATTTCCGTAAGTATTAAGTCTAACCTTAATCTTTCCGTTCTCAGTAACCTGATAGTTACCTGCTGTATAATTCACAACCGGATAGCTACCAAGTCCCCATGTATACTTCAACTGATTTGCCCAATATTCTTTATGTCCATCCTTTATAGTTTTAGTATTACCTGTAATATCTGAGACTCTAGTTGATACAATTACATGCTGTCCGACCATTCTTCCACTTGATTCTAAATGAATCTGAGTTGGATATGAAGCAAAACCTGATATTGATCCTGATCTTGTTTTTGTATCCATATCCAATGAGAATGAACTTGTTGCTCCATTTGCCCATGATATAGTGTTATTAAGCTTCTGTTTACCTCCAACCGTATCTCTACAGCTAACATAAATACTATAATATGAACCATTTAAATCATATGGTTTAATTATTAGAACACTGTCATATAACTTTTCAAATTTCAAATAATACTGGTCTGCCGGACGGCTTATTACTACATCATAAACACCAACATCTGAAGGGAATCCTTCCTCATATTCATCCTTACTCTGTGACTTATACTTAATTGTAAAACTGTTTTCTGTATATGTTTCCTCATCGCTTAGTCCTTCAGGCGGATTAAATGTATAATCTGCTTTGCGTTCTATGTCTGAATCATAATAATATGACTGTTGCGTAAACGTAAATGCTTCACTTGGAATAGGTTTAAGTTTTCTCCAATGAGCATACAATGTAAGACTTGATGTAATAAGAACCTGATCATCACCTTTAACCTGTTCGCCTTCTTCGATATCAGTATACCAGCCAAGGAATGCATAACCTTCTCTAACAGGAGTTGGTAACTCACCGTAGTTTTCTGTGTATGTTACCTTCTTAGTGTTAGTCTCTAATTCATTTCCTCCATTTTCTTTAAATATAACTGTATATACAGCCGGTTTCCATTTTGCATAAAGTGTTATGTCTTCTGTTGGAACTGTTTTTGATGTAAATAAATTATTACATTCAGAATCAGTGCACCAACCATCAAAAACATATCCTTTCTTAACAGGTACAGGAATTGTAGGAAGAACTGTTGTCTCCTTTCTTGTTATAGGGTCTATAGTACTTCCACCCATTGTGTCGAAAGTCATAGTAACAAGTTTCTTAATTACATTCTTACACTCAACATAGTAAGTTGTAGGTGATGAAATCTTTGTCACCTCAGGGCTTATGCTTATAACGTCTGTGTTATTTTCCTGAGCAACTTCAAAGAAATCATAATTTGGAATTGTTCCTCTCTTAACTTTCACAACTGCATTTTCCACGTCAATTCCGTTAAATACAAATGTTGCTGTTGTGCTGTCATCCACATAATTTGCTGTTGCAGTAACTCCCTGTGACAACGCTTCTGCAATCTTGCTGTTAATTGGCTGTTTTAAGTCAATAACCTGCGTAGATCCATTTACATTAATAGTTGCCGTTGTTGTAACACCTGCAAACTTATTATATGCCCCCTGTCTGTTTGAGCCTGTATCTTCCAAATCCGAGAAATCAAAACTTTCACCAAACTTAGCATAGAATGTCTGACTCCGTTTTGTTCCATTAGCATTCTCTATGCCATTTACCGTAATTGAATATGTCTTATAATCCACGTAATAATCATAAGATGTGTTATCCACAAGGGTTACATTCTCTGTCTTCTGACCATTATAACCTTTTGTTAAAGTATACTTATAATCATTCCAGTTAAGTATTTCTTTTAATTCATCTTCAGTAGGTAAATTAAATTCTTCATTCTTTAAAACTTTCTTAGTCCATACTGTCTTATAACCATCATCATTATTCCCTACACGAACTGACGCTGTGTAATATTCTTTAAGTTCTTCTGTTGTAAGGTTTGTCCAAACAATAGGAACTGTTACTGTCATGTCATACTGGCTAAATGCAACTTTACTATGTAAATAAGTAATTGTCATTTCACCGGCCATATAACGTGTATTTTCAGGTACTTTTACATTAATCTTTCCTGTTTTATAATCAACGCTAAAGTTTCTATTTGTAAATCTAATATTGTAATTAGATGGATGAAGTGATTCAACGCCCTGAACACCTGTATTAAGTTCTACATATGATAATGCCAACACATCTTTTGGAACATCCATTGTAATACCGTTTGTTCTGTCACCGTCTTCATCTCTTACAACAATAACTTCGTCTTCACTTGGCTCATAAGCCGTATTGTAATAGAATACGTTTCGTCCTGCCGTAAGTAACGGATATTCTTTGTCCACGAAATCATTACTGTATTCAAACAGATTTCCAATGGCATTAGCCTCAAAACTCATCATAAAGTAAAGACCAAATTCTAAGAATAATGCACCTGACATTCTTTCCTTACTTACTGTATTACTACTGTTAGCCGGGCGATACTTTGAGTATTCGTATATAAAGAATCCATAAAGTTTAACATATGGTCCAAGTTCTGCCGCAATACCAACAGATGCAAACTTACCGCTACCGATGCCTGCATAGAACTTAGCTCTGATTCCTGACTTTAATCCTAATTTTCCCATTACATAGAACTGGAAATCAAACTTTTCATCTAATAAATCCATTGATGAAGAACCTGCTGAAGGTTTAAATAAGCCTACCTTAAACCAGAAGTTATATCTCTTTCCTACCTCATATTCAAGATTTGAACCGATTGCTATGTTCATATCCGCTCTTATAAGGAAGTTAACCTGTGTACCAATAACAACACCGAAATAGCAAACTTCTGTTGAACAGATTTCCTGATTAAGAAGTGTTACCCAATCAGTTTCTTTCTGTAATGTTTCTGAATATTTATCCATTAAATCCTGCATTCCGTCAAGAAATTCTGTACCAAGCTCTGTTTCATCACTTAAATCCATAATTCCAAAAACATCACTTGCCACGTTGGATTTTCCAAGAACATTACACATTTCATCCCACTGTTCCTTGTCAGTGCCATTCATTTCCATTACCTGCCAAAGAGCATCAAGATCTTCCTTGTATCCCTTTAGGTTTTCAGCAGTATCATTTGCCTGATCTATCTTTGCCTGAACCTCTTCAATCTTGTCCATTACATCCTTAACAGAACTTAAACCTGATTTAAGTCCTGAAGGTAAATTTGAAAGTCCAAGTGCCTCTGAAGGATCATCAGCAATAGACTTAAATTTCTCCCAAATTGACTGGTCTTTTTCTGCCACTGTATAAATGTTCGCATTAAATGAGAATGCTGTAAAATTCTTTACATCAATCGTTGTATTTATACTAACACCAACAGGTATTGGAATAAAAAGAATCTCTTTTGTAACAATACTTCCTTTTATTCTAGGTACTAATTCGCACTCTTCCACAAAATTAGCTTTAAGTTCAATATTTACTGTACCGTCATCAACTTCAGCCTCAAACTCTGCTTCAATACCAACATTAAGCTGAATACCGTTATTATAGTGAAGCTGTTTTCCTTTAGTAATTATTCCAACGTTAACTTTAACCTTGTCTGATAATTCAAAACTTTTACCTGCACTTATTTTTCTAAGTTGCTTACTTGTAAGTTTATTTCCCTTATCATCTGTTATAACAACATTTTTTGTATTTTTATTAAACTCATTAGATTCAGTTACAACATCACAAATAGCATTTGCAGCTTCTTCACCAAAATCACTTTCCTCTATCTGAGTCTGAACAATGTCTTCCAGTTTTTCTTTTTCTTCGTCACTTACAATATCACTGCCTGAAACAGAAAGTTCAGAGTACAAATCCATACTTTCTTCAATTGCAGTTTTTGTTGTTTGCTTATATGTAATTTCCTTAGTATCTTTGTTGTAAGCTGTTATTTCGCCATAGTAAAGATCCTTACCTGACTTAATATCATCAGTTGAAGTGTACAATGTTATAAAATCGCCGGCTTCAATTGACTTAACAGCATTTTCGTATGTGCCCTGATCATCTCCCATCATATTGGCATACATATCTAAATCCAATGAATCAAGACTTACTGTTCCTGTTTCTTCTGTTGGCAAACTTTCAACTACTAATGGGAAATTGTCGGGCATGTTATATAATTTAGCCTGATCATTTTCATCTAAAGCTCCAAAAATGACCTTGTTTTCATCAACAGATGCAACCTTAACATATACTGCCGGATCAACTAGTTCAGAACCATTATTTGCCTCTCTGTCTGTAGGTTTTATGCCAACATAAAGACAAATAATATCGTCTTTCTTAAGCTTTGAAGCATTGTCATATTCAAAAGAACCACCGTCAGCATTAACCTGGTCTGATGTTAACACATCATATTTTTCGCCATCTACAGTGTATGTTATGTCATCTGTATCTTTGATGTATTTAATGTCATCATTCATCTCCAGATTTTCAACTTCCTGCATTGCAATTGAAAATGATGCTGTTCGTATTGTTTCTTCTTTTCCATCAAAAACCCATCCATCTGCAAGATTTAACTCATAAGAGCATCCCTCATTAAATCCTTTAGGTGCACTAACTGTATATACACCATCATTATCCGCATCTTCGATTTTTAACTCCACATTATCGGAGCCATCTTTAACAACAAGTGTTGCTGCTTCTTTTGATTCAATCTCTCCTGATGTTCTCTTAATATTAAATACTATGTCCGGATTCTGATCCATCTGTGCAAAAGAAGTAATATTTAATTCTTCCTTGCCCCCCATCTCTCTGTACTTTGCATAAACATTAATATTGCCTGTAACTTCATCCTCTGAATAAAATTCGTTTGTATACTCCTTGTCAGTGTAATATCCTTCAAGAATTGCATTGTCTTTCTTTGATTTATCCTTTGACGGTAACTCTCCCAAAGGATATCCTTTTTCCGCCGGCAAAGTATCAATTAATCTGTCCCCATCATAAAAAGATACAGTTAAAAGCTCTGCTCCTAAATGAACATCCCATTCTGCAAAATACTTCTTTAGAATAAGATAGTCCTTTAAATCCACCTTCTGATCTGCGTTTAAATCTGCATTAACAAACACAAAATCTTTCGGTTCGTCTTCGGAAATATATTTCTTAAGCGTAAGTAAATCTCGTAAATCGACAACTTCATCGCCGTTTACATCACCATACATATTTCCACTGGTTTTAGCGTATGTCTGCACAGGTAGCTGTGAGAAAAACATTGCCAATGCCAACAAAAGGGGTAATGCTCGCTTCTTCATTCCTTAGTCCTCCTTCTTTTCATAAGTACATAACAAATACCTGCAACAACCACCAATACTATAACCACAACAGCGATTACAGTACCGCCCTTTGTAGGTTTAGACTGATTTGTTTTTTTAGTTCCATCTATTATTTCTCTACTTTTCTCTTTTTCTGCAGTTTTTGCATCTAATTCTTTCTGCAAATCCTTTTTAACAAAAATATCTGTTTTAGTTTTATTTTTATTTCCCTCTATCGTTATCTTATATTTGCCATTATCAAGGGTGTTTAAATATTCTGCTGATATAACTACATTCCCATCTGAATCAACAGTATAATTCTTATTATCTATCTCTTCATCGTTAACTTTAACCTTCTTGACTTTCTTAACAGACTTAGAAGGTATCTTTAATTCCTGACTCGCAGCCTTATCAAAAACTAAATCATTATCTCCGGTCTCGTAAGAAACTGTAACCGAACCATCTTCCGTATCAATATCTACATTCTTTCCATCCACATCAATTGCCTGAATCAATGTAAGCTTAATAGGATACTTTCCCTCAGTTGCATAACTCTTAGCCTTAAAGTGAAGAGTTATAACCGTACCGTTCTTTTCAATATCTTTAAGACTATTAGAACTTGCAAGAAAAACAAAATCATCCTTGTCAAGACTCTCAGGTAAAGTAATGTCACCACTTGAAAAAACTTTACCATTCTGTGTGGAATTAAGTTTCAACTTAGTGTGGTCATAAGAAACCTTAAACTTAAGAGCCCAAATTCCACTATTATCCTTTAAATCAATATTAATTGCTGCCTTATCCTTCTCTGTTGTAGCACTGGATGCCACAAGACTTGTCCCACTTTTTGCATACACATTATTCCCTTCCGGAACAATACACGAAAGCACAAAAATAGCAAAAAAAAGCCATAAAATCTTCTTCAAGAAACCACCTGCCTGTCTCATTCTTTATAATTATTGTTAAATTGTTTTCCGAACTTTGTTATATATGTAAATTTTACCATAAAGTGCCTGATTTGCATACAAAAATTATACAAGAGCAGAATATTTGTTTGATTTTTTAACATCTACGGATGCAAAAATGGCAAGCACCTTTCGATACCTGCCATTTAACATTGTCTTATATAAATATTAGCTATTGCGGAACAAATGTATATCCGTTGGAATTAGCCCATGTTTCAGCGTATGAACCTTTTTTACCTTTAACGCTTGTCAAACTACTACATCCACCAAACGCATAATAACCTATACTTGTTACACTATCTGGAATGGTTACGTTTGTTAAATTACTACATTCCTTAAACGCATGATCGCTTATACTTGTTACACCATCTAAGATTGTTACGCTTGTTAAACTACTACATTCATAAATCTTATTCCAGCTTATACTTGTTACTCCCCCTGCTATTATTAGTTTTTTTAAATTAGGGCAATTATCAAACACCCAGTCTCCAATGTCAAGTATAGTATTATTTAATGTTATACTTTCTAGGTTGCTACATCCAGAAAACGCATAATAGTCTATCATTATTACATTTTTCGGGATTGTTACGTTTGTTAAACTACTACATTCAGAAAACGCATAACCTTCTATATTCGTTATACTATCTGGGATTGTTATATTTGTCAAACTACTACATCCATAAAATGTACTGTTGTGTATGCTTGTTACACTATTTGGAATCATTATGCTTGTTAAACTGCTACATCTAGAAAACGCACGATTACCTATACTTGTTACACTATTCGGAATTATTACGCTTGTTAAACTGCTACATTCTTTAAACGCATTATTGTCTATACTTGTTACATTATCTGGAATTATTATGCTTGTTAAACTGCTACATCCAGAAAATGTACTATCTCCTATATTTGTTACACTATCTGGGATTGTTATGTTTGTTAAACTGCTACATCCAGAAAATGCATTATCTCCTATACTTGTTACACTATCTGGGATTGTTATGCTTGTCAAACTGCTATATCCAGAAAACGCACCATCGTCTATACTTCTTACACCATTTAAGATTGTTATGTTTGTTATACTACCATATTTCCAAAATGCACCATCTCTTATATTTGTTACACACCCTGCTATTATTAGTTTTTTAAAATTTGGGCAATCATAAAACGCCCAGTCCCCAATGTCGAGCATAATATTATTTAATGTTATGCTTTCTAAGCTACTACATCCTTTAAACGCATAATTGCTTATACTTGTCAATTTAGATGGAAAAGTTATGCTTTTTAAGCTACTACAATTTTCAAACACATAATCTCCTATACTTGTCAATTCGTTTGGAAGGGTTACGCTTATTAACTTCTTAAGATATCTTAATCCTACATTATCAATACATGTTATATTGTTCGGAAAAGCAATATTTTCTAAATTACTGCATCCCCAAAATTCATTATCTCCTATATTTGTTACACTATTTGGGATAGTTATACTTGTTAAACTGCTACATCCCCCAAACGCACCATCGCCTATACTTGTTACACTATTTGGGATTTCTATTCTTGTTAAACTGCCACATTTCTTAAACGCACTATCTCCTATACTTGTTATACTATTTGGTATTATTGCTTCTGTAATATCTTTTTCAGTGTATACTATTGAATCATCCCAGATATACATTCCATTCTTATTATACTCATATAAAATCATACCATAAAACAAATTCCCATTTGGCTTCAATTTACTATTATTATTAAATTTACTTTTTATTATAAGGCATCCATAAAATGCTTCGTATCCAATTCTTGTTACACTATCTGGTATTGTAATACTCGTTAAATTACTGCAACCTCTAAATGCATCATCTCCAATATCTGTTACACTGTCTGGTATTGTAATACTTGTCAAATTGCTACAACCACAAAATGCATCATATCCAATGTCTGTTATACCACTTGGGAGTGTCACATTTTCTAAGCTTTCACAATTATAAAATGTTTGATCTTCTATACTTTCAATATTGTTAGATAAGTTTAAATTCACCAAACTACTGCAATCACAAAAAGCACGACTTCCAATACTTGTTACACTATCTGGTATTGTAACACTTACTAAACTATTACAATTTTCAAATGCACTTCTTCCAATATTTATTACGCCGTTTGAAATTACTACCCTTGACAAATTTTTTGAATTTTCAAACGCACTATCGCAAATTCCAACAACCGATTTACCACATATTTTTTCAGGTATAACAATATCTGTATCTGTTCCAACATACTCTACAATCCAACATCTGTTAGAAGTGCTTTTTACAATCCAATCATTTCCATTATCTCCATAATCATCCTTCGTCGTTTCTTCAATAGGCTTAGTAGTTGATTGCTCTGGTTTTGTAGTTGGTTGCTCAATACGCTTTGTTGTCTCTGGAACTTTAGTTGGTTTTACAATCATTTTTTTCTTTACAGTAACCTTACATTTATATTTCTTCTTGCCTACCTTGGCTGTAATTGTTGCCTTGCCTGCCTTTTTACCTTTAACCTTTCCTTTATTAGTTACTGTGGCTATCTTCTTATTTGAAGTAGACCATTTTACCTTCTTCTTGTTATTGTTCACTTTTAACTGAACTGTCTTTCCAACATAAATTGTTACTGATTTTTTGTTTAATTTTGCTTTATATGCTGCATTTACACTTGACAATGGTACAAGAGTGAAAACCATCATGATTGAAAGCATCACGGCAACTATTCGTTTCATTTGTCCTTTCATTTTTCGTTTCCTCCTTACATTTTTTGATATGAATATTATAACATATGGTTATTACCGTTTTTTCACGAACTGACCTTATTGCATTCTCTCTTTGTGCAAAAAAGTGCCGCAATCCCTTTGATTACGGCACTTTCAAGTGTTTTATTTAATTGTTTGATTAGAACTTGCCAGCGTTAGCTGCTTCTTCAACAGAAACAGCAACTGCTACTGTAGCACCAACCATTGGGTTGTTACCCATTCCGATAAGACCCATCATTTCAACGTGAGCTGGAACTGATGAAGAACCTGCGAACTGAGCATCTG
>OLSP01000235.1_pt1 | contig 53358 bp, 33 predicted proteins | sample 1672941 | NCBI WGS metagenome assembly OLSP01 (sample SAMEA3136739, study PRJEB25190) | human gut metagenome | reverse complement strand
GAACAGGAAACGCAGTGTGTCAGGAGATTGTTTTCGAATCATCATGGCGTTATATTTTACATATAAGTTTTCTTAATGCCCATCTTCTTGCCCTTCGGACAAGAAGCATCCCTCGCTCTAAAGAGCTCGGTCAATTCTTATTTTTCTGCTATCTGCACTGGCCTTTGAAAAATCTGTCACATTTCCGAGAGTTCACAGTAATGTGCATAAATCCCGCCTTTTTTCAGCAGTTCTTCATGTGTTCCGCTCTCTGCGATCCCATTATCGGCAACAACAAGAATCTGATCTGCCCCGCGGATCGTAGAAAGGCGGTGTGCGATCGTGATTGTGGTGCGGTTCTTTGCCAGTTCTTCGAGACTTTTCTGAATCCATCGTTCGCTCTCATTATCCAGTGCACTCGTTGCCTCATCTAAAATAAGGATCGGCGGATTTTTCAGGAAAACTCTGGCGATGGAAATTCTCTGTTTCTGCCCTCCTGAGAGGCGTGTTCCGCGTTCACCGACGTAGCTGTCGTATCCATCCGGCAGTGACATGATAAAATCGTGAATATTTGCTTTTTTCGCTGCATCGACGATCTCTTCCATGGAGGCCTCTGGTTTTCCGTAAGCGATATTATCCCGGATCGTTCCGCAGAACAGATAGACATCCTGCTGCACCAGTCCGATCTGATTTCGCAGACTTTCAAGTGTCAGTCCTCTGACATCTTTTCCGTCAATCGTGATTTTTCCTTCCGTCACATCGTAAAAACGTGGAAGCAACGAACAGATCGTGGTCTTACCACTTCCGGACGGTCCGACCAGTGCGATCGATCTGCCTGCCGGAATCCGAAAGCTGACATGAGACAGTACCGGTGTCTCATCATCCTGATAATGAAAGGAAACATTTTCATAAGATACATCACCACATACATTGGTCAGTGGTTTTGCATCTTCGGCATCCTGAATATCCGGTTCTGTCTCGATCACATCGAGAAATCTGCGAAATCCGGACAGGCCTTTCTGCATCATTTCTGTCAGCTCAACCAGGATCTGGATCGGGCTGATGAAGATTCCGATGTACAGAGCATACATGGCAAGATCTGCTGCTTCCATTTTTCCGTGTGCGATCAGCCATCCGCCAAAGACCAGGGTCACCAGATACATCAGTCCCTGGAAAAACAGGTTGCTGCTCATAAAACTTCCCATACAACGATAGTTCGCATCTTTGGATACCAGAAATCCTTCGTTGCTCTTCTGAAATTTCTTCCGCTCAATCTCCTCATTTGCAAAAGACTGTACGACACGAATCCCGGAAAGGGTATCCTGAAGCCTCGCATTGATATCTCCGATCTTGCGTCGGTTATCCATGAACGTTGCCTGCATACGGCGATTCTGACGCAGGGAAAAGATCAGCATCAGCACAACCAGAAACAGAAGCGGCACCGCCAGTCTCCAGTTGATAAAAAATAAGAAGATAAAGGCTCCGACAATCTTAATCAGTGAAATGAACAGATTTTCCGGTCCGTGATGTGCCAGCTCAGAAATGTCAAACAAATCTGATACGAGTTTGCTCATCATCTGACCGGAATTATGCTGATTATAATAAGAGAACGACAGTTTTTCATAATGCTCAAACAATTCTTGGCGCATATCCCGCTCCATCTTTGCTCCCATCATATGCCCCTGACAGGTCACATAATACTTGCACAACGCCTGTATTGCATACATAAGCAGCAATCCTGCCCCGATAGGAAGCAGTGCCTGTAAGATCACAGCTGCATCTTTTAAAAACAGTGTTTTTGTCAGACTGCGAAGGATCTGTGGAAATGCCAGATCCACAAAACTGATAATCGCTGCACACAGCAAATCCAGAAAAAACACACCTTTGTAAGGTGCATAATATTTCACAAACTTTTTCAGTGTCTCCACTTTTCTTACCTTCTTTCGTTATTATGATTGAACCAAATCAAGGAAGTCCCCTGCTTCAATTGCGAATATCCGCTTGACACGTAAGACTTGGCACGCGATTCTGTTCAGCTTTGCTGACATTTACCCAACAAAATCGCCGCATGCCTATTGTAGCATGCGACGATTCTCGTTACAACTTGAACTTCTGTTATTCAAGAGATTCTTTTATTTACTTTACTTTCGCTACTTTATTATAAGTTGCCTTTTTGCTGATTTTTGCTTTCTGAAGGTTCTTTTTCAGTGCTCTCAGCGTTTTGGATTTCATCTTCTTAGGAACTGTAACTTTCATCTTAGAAGAAGTACCCTTGAATGCATTCCTGCCAACTTTCACGATCTTTGTTCCCTTGAAAGTTACGCTTGACAGCTTGCTCGCTTTATTGAATGCATTGGAGCCGATGCTCTTGACGTTGTTTCCAATCACGATGCTCTTCAGTTTCTTGTTGTTCTTGAAAGCATTCTTACCGATCGTGGTTACTTTGAAGCTGTAATTTCCAACTTTTACTGTATCCTGGATCGTAACTTTTGTTTTCTTCGTTGCTTTCAGTTTCACTGCAGAAACCGTTCCGTTTACTGCATCAGCTTTCGTTACTTTGTAAGTAACGCCTTTTACTGTAATGGTTGTTCCAACTGCCGGAACCTGTGGTGCCGGATTATTGTTTCCGTTGTTGTTATTGTTATCATCTTTCTTGACAAGAGCTGCTTTTGCATCGCTGACTGCTTTCAGTGCTGCATTTACTTCTGCCTCAGTAGCATCCTTATTCTCCAGAACTTTCTTAGCTTCTGCCAGTGCTGCTTTCAGTTTGCCTGCACTCTCAGCTGTGTAATCTACTTCTTTGAATGATTCTGCTTCTTTGACTGCCTTGTTCAGCTCTTCGACTTTTTCTGCCGGTGCAGGGGTCGGAGTCGGTATCGGATCAATATCTTTTGATTTTACCGTGATGGTAACTTTGCCTGTTACACCGCTTCCGTCTTTTGCAGTTGCAATGATATCTGCACTTCCAACACCAATTGCTTTGATCAGACCACTTTCGTTTACTGTTACTGCACTTTCATTTGAGCTTGTCCATGTAACTTCTTTGTTGTCTGCATTTTCCGGTAATACAGCTGCAGCTGCCTGAGCAGTATCGCCGATCTCCAGTTCTTTCTTATCTGCTGTTACGCTGATGCTTGCTACTTTGATCGGCTTCGGATCTGGAGTTTCACTCTGGAACGTGAATTTTGCATCTGCCCACAGTGCGTGGTCGTTGTAATCTGCATCGCCTTGTTCTACGATCAGACGCAGATCTTTTACTTTGGATACATCGATATCTACAAGGTAGGACTGTCCGTTGGAGATTACATGATCTTTGCGGTACAGCTCTTTGCCATCACCTTTGATCACATAGTTTACATCTGCTTTGTTTCCAAGTGTCTGGTCTGCACTGATACCGATGCGTGCGGTAAATCTGCTTACGCCCTTGCCTTCCAGGTTAACGCCCAGTTCTGCCGGTGCATGCATAGCCACACCTTTGTCAAAGCTCTGTTTTGTGCCTTCTACATAGACTGCCATCGGATTTCCGCATCCGCAGGCATCTCTTGTGTTTTCGAAGTATCCGCCCTGGTCAACGGTCCAGTCCATATCGGATACATACAGTTCATCCTGAACCTTGAAATTGATCGTATAAGTCTTTTCTACACCAAACGGAGAAACGGCTTTGATGGTTGCTGTGCCAGGAACTGCTGCTGCCTGTGTAATAGTTACATTAACATCATTTGATTTTTTGATCACTTCTACCTGAGGAACCTTTCCTTCTTCGTAGCTTCCTCTTAAAAGTGTATAAGTGTACTCATTCTGTCCGTCACTGAAGTTGTCCAGTTCTTTGCCGTTTACTTTGATTCCGGTCAGCGGCATTCCGGATTTCACGTCTTCGTTGCTCTTTACCATCTTTTCTTCATCTGATGTCTGTTTTGTCAGAGGAAGGATGCTGAATGTCTGTGTATAAGTCTTTCCTGCGGAAATGATGTATTTGCTCAGAGGAGCCGGACCGCAGCTTGCATTTCCAAGTCCGCGCTGCATCAGGTCAACAGTCAGAATGGTATTTTCCTGTACCGGAACCTGATATGGATGACGGTAGGATGCCAGATCTTCTGCTTTATAATGCAGGGCTCCGGATTCCATTTCGCTGTCAGAAGATACCAGGATACCTGTTCCGTCTTCTGCTGTCAGTGCTGTCCATCTTACACCTGTGTGGTTTCCGTTTTCCTGAGGTTTTACATATTTTTTTTCAAACTGTTCGGTTACGGTGCTGTTGTATATACCAAGTTTTGCACCGGTGTTACGGTCAACATAGTTTGCCTGCGGACCATTTCCGTAGTATGTCAGCTTCTCGTAATCTTTTGCAACTGTCATCTTCATACCGATTCTTGCAATATTTCCTGCAGAAGCACTCGGTGTAACCGTATTGGTTACTACGATCTCACCATTGCCATAGATCATGTAATCAATGCTGTTCGGTGTATTTACTTCAGGAATGCTTCCTGATACATGAATGTTGACTACTTTATCTTTTGCATCTACTGTTATGCCGTTCTCATCCAGCGTGAAGTTCTGTGCTGCATTCTTCATCGCTGTGGAGAAGGATGGGTCGTTGCTGACCGGTGCACGGTAGTAGTTCGGAACCGGTCCGTTCTCCAGCAGGGTCTTGCCGTCTACTTTATAGCTGGTGATGTAACCCTGTGCTTTGTCGATCACAACTTCAAATGCTTTGCCGTTTGTTTTGGATGTCTTTCCGGTAACAGTGATCGCATCATCGCTCTCTGCTACGTTTACTTTATCCATGTCAGATGCACTGATCGTTGGCTGTGCTTTTTCCGGAGTGTAAGCAAGATCAAATTCTTCAAATGCAACCTCATCACCTTCATGTCCGTAATAATCGCCTGCCCACGCAGCATCTTCTTTCAGTGTTACGGAGAGTGTCAGTGTATAGTCAGAACCTGCTGTCGCACTTACTTTTGGGAAGTTTGCCAGTGTTACGGTAGCTTCTGCCTGCGGTGCGATGTTCTTCTGCTCCTCGCTAAGCTGACCGCTTCCGATCACTTTGTTATCTTCTTTTAATGTCCAGGAGACATTGTATTTGTTCAGGTTGGTGTTCAGGAACTCATTTACAACACGGACTTTGCCGTTTGCTGCTTCACCGTCATCATAGAAGGAAACTTCCTGATGTACTTTCTTGACTTCATACAGTTCTGCGGAAGGTGTGCGGTCTGCATTTAAGATACCGTTTGCACAGAAATCATTATCATTTACCGTCTCGCCCCAGTCTCCGCCGTATGCGAAGTATGTGCTGTCTTTGTAGTTTGTTCCTTCTGACTTAATGGAAGTGGCTCCAAAGTCAATAGAATAAGCTACGTTATCTTTTACTGCGTCCAGATTATCGTTTGTATTCTGGATCTGTTCCTCTGTCATAACACCTTTGATCACGGCTGCACGGTCGATTGCACCGTTGAAGGTTCTTCCGGACTGGTCTGCGGATGCTCCGATGGTGATGTCGATCGGATTGCTGGATGCATCACAGGTTGTTTTGTTGGTTCTTTGTCCTGTTGCAAGCACTTCTCCATCGTAATACAGCTTGTATTCTGTTCCGATATAGGTTGCTGTCAGACGATGCCAGTTGCCATCTGTGAAATCAGCCGGAATATCGGCGGATAAGGTACCTCCACTCCATCCGTCTACAAAGAATTCAAATTTACCATAGCGGTCAATCTGAAGGTTGTAGCCGTCGCTGTCTCCTCTGGAGATAAACGCCTGTGCGGATTTTGTAAAGTTCTCCGATGGTTTTACCCATACATCCAGTGTGATACCGGTTGTGCTGTTGGTTGCCAGTTTTGCACTGTCCGTCGCTGCATAAGTTCCCTGGATCGCTTTTGTATTGTTGCGTCCTTCGGTAACTTTTCCGTCAAATTTCGTTGCAACACCGGTGTTCGGATCTGTGATCGTGTAAGTTGTTGTATTTTCTACTTTTGTAGAAACAGACTGATCGATCCAGTCCCAGATAAATCCACCCTGTGCATTCGGGTAGTTACGGAAAATATCCCAGTACTCTTTGAAGTTACCAAGGGCATTACCCATTGCATGGGCATACTCAGACTGGATATACGGCAGCTTATTGCCAGTATTTGTTACCTGACTCTTGACAGAATCTACACCCCAGTACTGGGAGGAATAGATATCTACCATGGATTTTTTGCGGTCACCCTTTGTATAGCGGTTGTCACGCTCGTATTTACGGATACGGGACGGATCACGCTGCAGGATCCACTGTGTGGAATTATAGAAGCAGTAGTTTTCATCCATATTGTAAGCCTGATAAGTAGCTTCATTACCAAGGGACCAGATCACTACGGATGGATGGTTTTTATCGCGCTCTACCATATTCTGAGTGCGGTCCATAACGGAAGTATTCCAGATCGGATATCCGGACGGGATGTTGCTGCTTGTCGCACCGATGTGGGACTCTGCGTTTGTCTCATCGCAGATATAAATACCCAGCTCATCTGCCAGTCCGTACATATATGGATTGTTCGGATAGTGGCTGGTACGGATCGCATTGACATTGAACTGCTTCATCATCTTCAGGTCGGTTGTGATATCTTCTTTGGAGATTGCACGTCCGTCCTGGTCATCTGTTTCATGACGGTTTGTACCACGGAACATGATCTTTTCACCGTTGATCTGTACCTGTTCCTGACCTGCTTCGTTGATATCTGCTTTGCTGATCTCGCGGAATCCGACTCTCTGAACAGTCGTCTCAATGACATTGCCATTTTCGTCTTTTAACTGAACAAGAAGCATATACAGATTCGGAGTATCTGCAAACCACTTGTCCGGATTGGTTACTTGTTTGCTTCCGCTAAAGGTTTTTCTCTTGTCATCTGCTTTCTCTGCCACATTTTCCTTTGCTGCCGGAACAGTCGCTTCGATCACCATCGGCTCAGACCACACTTTTGTCTTGCCGTCAATCTTATAAAGATCAGCAGATACGGTATATTTCTTGCCTGCTGCTGTATCATCACCGAGATTACGGATATCTGCATCCAGCGTCAGGGTTGCATCTTTATACTTGTCATCCAACTCTGTTTTTACAAACAGGTCACGCATCTCTACTTTTGCTTTAGAGTAAAGATTTACATCACGGAAAATACCGCTCATACGGATAAAGTCCTGGTTCTCCAGGTAACTTCCGGTGGACCAGCGGTAAACTTCCACAGCGATAGTATTTTCACCCTTTTTCAGATAACTTGTAATGTTAAACTCATCCGTTGTGTAGCTGTCTTCGCCGTATCCGACTCTCTGTCCGTTTACATATAAATAGAATGCGGACTCTACACCTTCAAAGGATACGAAAACATCTCTTCCATCCCAGTCTGAAGGAACGGTAAAGGTTCTCTTGTACTGGCCGACACTGTTGTTTACGGTCGGTGCTGTAACGTTTGCTCCAAGGCTGACATTTTCATAGTTCTGCCACGGATATCTCTGGTTTACATAGATCGGCTTTTCGTATTTGAAATTGCCGTCTGCATCCTTGATCGTCTGGATGGAGCTTGGAACTTTGATGTCATCCCAGCCTGAGGTATCCCAGTTCTCCACATAATTTTTTGCATCTGCACCTTTTGCCTGTTTTTCACGTTCTGCCGGTTTCTGGGCAAATTTGAATTTCCAGGTACCGTTCAGGGACTGTTTGTAAGCGGATTCTGATTCATCCACATCCAGAACTGATTTTTCGTTTGTCAAAGCTTTTTCTGCAGACTCATACGGTGTAAAATACGCATGTGCCGGCTCCCGGTTCTCCTCCACTTTATCAATCTGGTCATACCACTCTTCGCCTGCAAAGCTGCTGTCAGCAGCATTTACCGGAAGTGTGAAACTTCCAATGCCGGTCACAAGCTCTCCGCCGATCATAGCACCGGCTAACACTACAGACAAAATTTTCTTTCTCAAATGCATGTACATTCCTCCTTTTATGCATTTTTTCTTTTGCAGCCGTTCCGTTTCCCTTTCAGCTGCAATTTTTTCTTTTTCTTCCTCTCTTTTCGCAGACTTTTTGTCATTTTGAAAATCTCTGCGAAAAATGAAGTCCCGTCATGCGGGACTTTCGATATCCTTCATGGATACTCGTTGTGTTTATTATAGTATATTTTCTCGCTTTTGTCTATATTGACGCTGTTTAATTTTTCATGTATAATTTATTTAGTAATTTTACACATAAACCATGTGCGTTCTTTGTACATTTCTTCCATTTTTTTGCCGTATTGTACCGTTTTTTAATCCATTCATTTATAAAGTACTGTTTCATCATGGATTTTCAAAGGAGGTAGTGCCTGTGATGCAAAAATTTCAAACACGCCGCAGTATATTCCCGGTTCTGTTATTTCTGATCCTGTCCTGCTGTTTTTTTCATGGACAACGTGTATCGGCTTTCACATCTCCCTCTGCCGACAATACAGAATTTTCTGACACTCTGCCCTGGTTTCTGACGGACATCGGTGCAGAGGAGGCATGGTCACTTCTTTCCGAAAAAAAACCTGTCGGTGTTCCGGTGATCGTTGCCGTGATTGATACCGGTGTTGATTACACACATCCGCTTATCGCAGGAAATCTTCTGGAGAACATGGCAGAAAAAAACGGCACCGCCGGTATGGATGATGATAAAAATGGCTATCTGGATGATATTTACGGAATCAATACCTGTTCACACAACAGCGATCCGATGGATGATTCTGTCGGAACGATTGCCGGTCACGGAACCCATATTGCCGGAACGATCCTGCAGACTGTCGGTGCTTCTGCAAATGAAAATCCATTCAATATCCGAATTCTCTGCATCAAAGCAGGGGATGCTTACGGTAATTTTTCGGATGAGGCTCTGATCGAGGCACTGCAGTATGCCTCTTCACGCGGAGCTGATGTCATCAATCTCTCTGTCAGTATGACCAGCTGCAGCAAGGCTCTTTATGATGCCCTGTTTGCTGCTTCTGAAAATGCTGTCCTTATCTCTTCTGCAGGCAACCGCAGCATGGGTACATCTGAAGGCTCTTCCAGGGGCCGCAGCTACTATCCTGCGGCTCTTCCTTTTGTGGTCGGTGTGATGTCTTATGGGAAAGAACATACTCTCTCCTCTTTCTCCAACTGGGATCGTCTTTGCACCTCCGGTGAGGATTACGAAATTGCCGCTCCGGGCGAATCTGTTTTTTCCTCTGTGCCGGGCGGCAGTTTCGAATACAAAAGCGGCACTTCCATGTCTGCCGCAATTGTCTCCGGTGCTGCCGCACTTCTGTGTGCCGGCTGTAAAAGTGATCATCTTTATACTGCCCGGGAACTTACTTCCCTTCTGATGAACAGCGGCATTTCTGATCTTTTATACACAGACAGTTATCAGACGAAATATCTTTTTTCCAGGCTGCATCTGCCATCACTTCTGGCGTCATTTCCAAAACCACAGCTGACCTGCCAAAGTGCATCTCTGCATTATGTGGAAGGCAGCCGCGGACAGTACCGCTTTTCGTTTCTTCTCAAGAACAGCGGTGCCGATGCCTCAGATGTTTCTTTTGATGCCGGATGTTCCATCCCCGGTGCACAGATTCTCCCGGATCAGGAGTCTCCTTCTGTCATTCCGGCTCTTTCTTCCTTTGCTTACAGCGGCGTGCTGACTCTGCCGGAACATAGTTCTGACCGGGAAAAGCTGAAACTTACACTCGATGCTGCATGTTCCGGAAAAACAGCTGACTCTTTCCTATTTCACTTTCAGGCGGAAACTTCCGTCCATGCCATGGAAACTGATTTTAAAAACATTCCGCTCCAGAATATCTCGCTGTCCATTTCCGATCCTCTTGTCCTGAAAACCGGAAATTCTGTGCAGATTTCTGTCGCTTATATTCCGGAAAATACCACTGCTGACCGAAGCATTGTTTTTTCAAGTTCTGCCCCTGAGATCGTCTCTGTCTCTCCAAACGGTACACTTCACGCCAGAAGCACAGGCACGGCTGTCGTCTCGGCTGTTTCTTCTGTGGGACTGATCCGAAAAGTCCGCATAACGGTTCTCTCTGATTCAACAGATAAGGTCAGGCAGACAGAACCTGACTCTGAAATGCCGGAAACATCAGAAACTGCTGATCCTGACAAGACACAGGATTTTTCCGGCAGTCAGAAACAGCTGGCAGTCGGTCAGAGTATCCGCCGCAGAAAACTGAAATACCGCATCACATCGCTTCGTGCTTCCGGCGGTACGCTGTGTCTTTATGGTCTGACTGTAAAAAAGAAAACCCTGAAAACCGTTGCCATTCCGGACACGATCCGGATTGGCAAACGGCGTTTCAGGGTTACCAGAATTGCTCCGAAAACTTTTCAGAACTGTAAAAATCTGCGAAAGATCAGACTTGGCAAGTATATACGTTCCATCGGCAGACATGCGTTTCACAATATTTCCAGAAAAGCAGTTATTCGATCGTCAGGATATCGACAAAGCCGGTTACTTCAAAAACATCCATGACATTTTCATCTACGTTGCGAATCACCATATTTCCCTGGCGGTTCATCACTTTCTGTGCGGAAAGGATCACACGAAGTCCGGCAGATGAAATATATTCCAGGTTTTCAAAATCAAAGATCAGGTACGTCACCCCACCGATGCTGCTTTTTAATTCTGCTTCCAGATGTGGGGCTGTGGTCGTATCCAGTCTTCCTGTCAGTACAATCGTCAGGTTGTCACCATCCTGCATTTTTTTGATCTCCATAGTTTCCTCCTTTTGAAATTTTCCATTTTATTTCAGATTTTTTTTGATGGTAAAAATATTTTTACCATCCTGATATTTATATTCTACCTTATCCATGCTCTTTTTGACAAGATATATTCCAAGCCCTCCGATTTTTCGTTCTTCTGCAGAGAGCGTAATATCCGGATCTTCTTTCAGAAGCGGATTGTAAGGATCTCCATAGTCTTCAAACGTCAGACTTACCTGCGGCACTTCCTGATCTGTTTCTATTTTTATGATTGCTTCGCCCTTTTTCTCTTTATAGGCATACGAGGCAATGTTAACATAAATTTCTTCCACCGCAATCTGGATCTGCATGATTGTTTTCATCGAACAGCTGCATGTTTCAAGTCTTTCTTCCACAAAACTCAGTACCTTCTCCAAGTTTTCCAGGGTTGCATCTACTTTCAGCTCTGTCATAGTCATCCTCCTTCCTCTCTTCTCTATCCTTTATACAGCATGGACAGCATTGTTATATCATCAAACTGCGGTGCATCTTTTACAAATCCATCCATTTCTTTACGCACGTTGTTCAGCAGTTCTTCACAGGAAGCATCCGGATTCTGATTCAGTGCATCCAGCATCCTGTCTGTTCCGAAAAGTTCATTTTCTGCATTTGTTGCTTCTGCCACACCATCTGTATACACAAAAATACTGTCTCCTTTTTCCATCTGGATTTCGTATTCATGGTATCTTGTGCCTTCCATTCCTGCCAGCACAAAGCCATGGCGGTCTTTGAACAGCTCGTAGCTGCCACCGGCACGGCGGACTGCCGGATATTCATGTCCGGCATTTGCACAGTGCATTTTCCCGGTGGAAATTTGCATAATCCCAAGCCATACGGTAACAAACATCTCCGCTTCGTTGTTTTCACAGAGCTGGTTGTTGACATTTTCAAGCACTTCTTTTGGTGAAAATCCATTCTGTGCAGAGTTTTTTAAGATGGTTTTTGCAATGACCATAAACAGTGCCGCCGGAACTCCTTTTCCGGATACATCGGCGATCAGCATTGCAATATGGTCTGCATCAACAAGGAAGAAGTCATAGAAATCTCCGCCGACCTCCTTTGCCGGATCCATGCTCGCATAAATATCGAACTCTTTGCGTTCCGGGAATGCCGGGAAAATACAGGGCAGCATGGATGCCTGGATCTGCTTTGCTATATTCAGTTCCGCACCCATACGTTCTTTTTCTGCCGTTACTTCCGTCAGATGATCAATGTAATCGTTGATCTCCTTTTCCATGGTTTTGATCGAGTCACTCAGTTCTTCGATTTCATCCCCGGTGTGTATGTCCAGCCTTGAGATGGCCGACTGTACTTTTTCTGTACTGTTTTTTTCTTTTTCACTGACAAAAGATGACGCTGCCTCTGACAGACTCTTTACCGGGAGCAGCAGTGTTTTGTTGATTCCGTATAAAATCACCAGACAGATCACAACCGTGATCATTGTCAGTACCAAACACAGATTAAACAAAAATTCATGGAGATTTTTCATAACCGCATCCATCGAAATATCCAGCATGGCCGTCCCCACGACTTCACCATCGTCATCATAAATCCCTGCACCTGCTGAACAAAGCCAGCCATATTCTTCATAATTTGTGATATATGCCGGGAAATCATAATTTCCTTTTTTCATCTGTTCTGCGTTGCTCTTTTCAAATGGATCGCATGCTCCCGGCAGACAGGCTTCTGCATTCAGCGAACCATCCACCAGATAAATTCCATAGTACGTCTCTACATCCATGTATCCGATGTAGATCGAATTGATATCATTTGCATTGCTGATCTCGTGAAGCAGCTGTAATGTCCGTTTATACGCCGGCATCTGCGGGACATTCTCAAAATTTTGATAATATGCTTCCCACTGCTCCTGCGTAAAGTTTCCAAAATCGGGAACTCCACCATTGTCCCTGCAGATGTTCCGATAAATTTTCATCACTTCATCCCTTACTTCCGCCACATCTTCCGCATTCACCGTCACAGCCTCTGTTTTTGCCAGATTCATTGTCATTGTTTTATATTGTCTGCGGATCGTTCCGGAATACACCTGATAGCTGATCGCTGCCGCTGCCGCCATCAGAAGAACTGCTGCGATCAGAGTTGTCAGCACCGTTTTCAGTTTCAGCGAACCTTTCATCTGTTCTCTCTCCTTTCTTCGGTCTGAAATCAGACCCGTACGATCAGTGAATTAAATCCCTGATACTGCCGATAGAAAAAATCTTTTGCTTTCTGTTTGATAACAAGCATACCCATGGCATCCATATCATACGTTCCATCTTTGCTCACCTTTTCTGTCTCCATCGAAAATGGATTGAAAATTTTTGCATTATCACGGATATGAAGTTCAAATACACCATCTTCCATTGCGATAAGTGTAATCTGCATATAACCCGAATTTCCGTCTTCAAACCCTTTCTTGAAGATCAGCAGACAGAGTTCTTCAACCGTCATGGTCATATAATAAATCTGCCGGACTTTGGCATCCCACTTTTCACAGAATTTTTCCACTTCGCCAAGCACTTTTCCCAGATCTTCACTGCTGTTCCTTATCGTCACACGGAAAATACGATTTGGATCCAGCGAATCGGATAAATAATTTTTCTTTTTCCAGGCCAGAAAAATCAGAAGTGAAACGATTTCTGTGGTCGGAAATAAAAACCAGAACCACCTGATCCCAAGCGGTGCAAACACCAGTGTGCACGGGATCAGTACAGCTGCTCCCCGAAGTGTTGCCATGAAAAATGCCGGTTTTTCTTCTTCGCAGGACTGATAATAACCTTCGATCAGAACATTTACGCCTCCTGCCAGTGCTCCGACGCTGTAAATGCGGACTGCCAGATTTCCAAGCTGCATAACATCCGGCTGCGTCAGTCCGAAGATCCGGCACATCAGTGACGGGAACAGGCAAAGTACAGTGGCAGATACAATGCCTGCGGCACTGCTCCATAAAAGTCCAAGACGGCAGACTGTTCTTTTGCCTTCTTCATTATGTTCCCCACAGTATGTGCTGACAAGCGGCTGCATGGCTTTTACTGTGCCGTCATACAGATACAGGATCAGGTACGACACGTTCTGGATCAGATCAAACACGGCAACGCCATTTTCTCCGCTGTAATACAGGAGCGTATGGTTGATGATCAGCAGAAACAGAAACTGCCAGATATACTGCACCGATGTGGCAAAACCTGTCCGGAAACATTCCCACTGTTCCCGGATGTGAAACCCGGAAAACTGAAGCCGCAGTATATGCCGCTTTCTGAAAATCCCCGGAAGATAAAGGATGATTGCAATCGCCTGTCCGAGTACTGTTGCAAGTGCAGCCCCGAATGTCCCCATATCCAGAACCAGCACAAATATAATATTCATGGCCACGTCACAGAGATTTGCAACGGTAAATCCAAAACTTGCCAGTTTCTGGTTATCATCGTTTCGCAGGTAATAATTCAGAATGTAGGATATAAACAGAACCGGCATACCGGTAAAAATCGTGCGGACATACTCCCGGCTGACCTCGTAGAGCATCCCTGCATCTTTTTTTACTCCAAGAAGTGCCATAACCTGTGCAAGAAAAAGATTTCCAAAGGCTGCCAGAAATGCACTGACTGTCAGTCCTGCCAGCAGAATCTGATTAAAGTTCTCCACTGCCTTCTCTTCTTTTCCTTCTCCCATATACTTTGAGTATCTGACAGAACCTCCGATCCCCAATCCGTGTACCAGTACATTGATCATCATAAAAACCGGAAGTGCCAGGCTGACTGCCGCAAGCCCGGTAGCCCCCATACGCTGACCGATCACCACCGCATCTGCCATGTCACCTGCTGCCAGTCCGATTGCCGCAACCATTGATGGTACAAGCAGTCTTCCCAGCATTTTCCCGGTAAAATGATCTCTCTCTTTCTCTTTCATCATACCCTCCTTTCTTTTTCGCTCTCCAGATTTCTGTACATTTCTGCGGTCCTAAATGCTTTTTCATCATCCGAAGTCCTGATATGCCAAGGTCTTCTTCCCCGTTCATAAAGCAGAACTGTGGATCGGAAAGCCTGAAAAACGCCCACTCTGTATAATATGAAATACCTGATATACTGCGGTCATGTCTTTCCAGACAGCCATCTATAGTGTCTTCCGTCAGTGGGAATCCCACAGCAAATGCTGCCGGTTTTCCATCCGCAAAGATCAGTACCCCGGACAGCTCCAGTTCTCTGTGATGCAAAAGTACTGTTTCTGTGATTCCTTCATCTTCCAGTCCCGCATATCCTCTGCTGTGGGGCTGCTGCTTTTCTTCAAAAAGTTTCAGCAGTTCCGGGTAATCCTGATCTTTCAGTGAAACGGCATAAAGCTCATGTTTCCGCTTAAGTTTCCGCAATTCCTTTCGCAGATGTGAAAACTCCCTCCCTTCCATCCGTTCCAGTGCATCCCGCTTATAAATATATTCAAAACTTTCTTCTGCTTTTTCTATACAGAAACACCCAGGATATTCCTCTTCCAGAAACATCCTGTCTTCTTCCCTCATATAATACAGGCTGAAATTTTCTGCTTCTTCCATCTGCTTTTTCAGAAATGCTTTCTTTTTTTCTTCTGCCCCACATGGGAAAAACCAGGCATTTTTTCCATATAAAGTGCTTTTCACAGCAAAAAAATCTTCTTCTGTATGCACCGTCAGTCCCATTTTTTCTTTCCATATCCACAGAGAAGCAAATGCATGGGAAGAAAGAATATGGCCATACTTTTTTCGGATCTTTTCGATGCTTTCTTTTTGTTCAAACGTAATCTCCCCCACATAGGAAACTTTGTCTTTCCGTATTTCTTTCACTTTTCTCTATCCTTCCACTCTCTGACGTTCCACAAGCCCGGCAAAAAAGCCTTTGCGTGCAATCAGTTCCTCATAGGTTCCATCTTCGATTATTTTCCCTCCATCCAAAACCACAATGCGGTCACACTGGCGTATCGTTGAAAGTCGATGTGCGATCACAATCTTTGTACATTTCAGTTTATCAAGAGACTCCGAAACGATCTTCTGAGTCATATTGTCAAGAGCACTGGTCGCCTCATCAAAAAACAGAATTCTTGGGGCTGCCGCAACAGCTCTTGCAATCATCAGACGCTGTTTCTGACCGCCTGAAAATCCGGCTCCGCCTTCTGCGATCAGTGTGTGCATCCCCATCGGCATCTCCCTGATATCCTCGGCAAGCCCTGCCATTTCTGCCGCACGCCATGCATCTTCCATTGTCAGCCCCGGTGCTGAGATCACAATATTCGAGTAAATAGTTCCCTGAAATACTTTTCCATTCTGCATGACCACACCCATAAATTTTCTCAGTGATTTCAGATCCAGCCCTGCAAGATCTTTTCCGTCATAATAGATAGCTCCTTTCTGCGGCTGTTCAAACCCGAGCATCAACCGCATCAGCGTTGATTTTCCGCAGCCGGTTTTTCCGACGATCGCTACATACTGTCCCGGCCTGATCTTCAGGGAAAGGTTTTCAAAAAGCATCGGCATGGATTCCTGATAGCGGAATGATACATTTGTCAGCTCAATGCCACCGCCAATCCTGGTAACGATCTGCTTCTCCTGCGAAACTTCCGGCACTTCCTGAAGAACAGGACGCAGCATATCATACACCGCACATATCTGTCCGAAAACTACTGACATGGAAGCCAGCATGGAGAATGCACTCACAAGCACGGCACAGGCAACATGGAAAGACATATAGTCTGCTGCATGGATTTGTGTACGAACCGCCCGTTCATAGATCAGGATATTGCCGATGAGCAGCACTGCCATACGCATCACCGGTTCGAGTCTTATAAAAAATGGCGGATGATATTCCAATTTTACTTTTTCGGTATATTGTTTCGCCCATTTTCCAAAAGCTCTCTGCTGTGCCCCGGAAAGACGGATTTTCTGAATCCCGAGAAAAAGGGAAAAGACAAGCCCGCTCTCTTTTGCCGAAAGTTTCATAGATTCTCTTCGCACCCGGATCTGTGCCATACTCTGCAGTATCAGCAAAACAAGAAATGCAAGCACGATCAGAAGTACCGGCCAGATAAGTGACGGTGCAAAAGCATATATCTGGACCATGCACACAAAAAAGCTGATGATTGCTGTCCCAATGACAAAAAGTGCTTCCAGTGCCAGATCGCAGATGCCATTTAAATCCTGCAGCCGCCCTGCCAGTTCTCCTGTGCTGTACTGTCTGAAAAATTTCGCCGGAAGTGTCAGCACCCGCATCATGGCCGCACTTTCCATACAGATGCTCATTCTGGTCTTCATTTTGGCAAGCAGCATCTGCTGTATCGTCCGAAAAAGGATCGTCACGATACCGGTTCCAAGCAAAAGAACCGTACATGACAGAAGCACGTTCAGACCGCCCGGGAAAATTCCTTTCTCAAAAATCAGCCAGTTTGCACACACCGGGAAAATCCCGATCATGGAAACAGCTGCCGCCGCAAACAGCACTGCCACAAAATCCGAAGCAGACATAGTCCTTATCGCATACATGACCAGTTCTTTTGCCTGAATTTTTTTTAAAGGCAGTGGTTTATAAAAACACAGGGCAGTTTCTGCAATCTGATCTGCATTTTTCCCGCTCACTTTTACTTCTCTTCCGGTTTCCTCATCTACAAAAAGGTAACCTCTTGCACCATCCGGGATCAGTGCCACCGCTTTCTGGCTTTTCCGGTAAATCCCAAGCATGGCTCCCGCAGCGTCTTTATACCATTCACCTCGAAGTACTACCTGCCTGTGCATAATGCCGGACGGCCTTAACAGATACTCCAGAATACTCTCAAAATCTTTCAGGCTTCCCGGTATTTCTCTTGGTTTTACCCGGTAGAATGCCAGAATCCTGCCGATCGCTTCAACCGCCACGCTGCGTTCGTCCTGCATACTGTTCCAGATACGCCCTCTTCCCATAACAGCTCCTGCCATTCCCTGCAGAGCATCTGAAAATGCCATCTCATCCTGTTTTACTTTCTGTTTGATCTGTTCATCAAACCAGCCCACTTTCTCACCTCCATTGACATATCTTCTGTCAGGTTCCTCTTATTCACTTAAAACAAGCTTTGTATAAAGACCGCCTGCCTCCATCAGTTCTGCATGTCTGCCTCTCTCTGCAATCTTTCCTTTATCCATGACAATGATCTCATCACAGTCCTGGATCGTTGAAAGCCGATGTGCAACTACAATACAGGTGATGCCCCGTGCCTTGATCGAATTTACCACATCGTATTCTGTTTTGGCATCCAGTGCTGAGGTCGCTTCATCCATCAGGATGATCGTCGGATCCTGTGCCAGCACACGGGCGATTTCAAGCCTCTGTCTCTGTCCTCCGGAAAAATCCCTTCCTCCATCGAGAATCCGGTACTGATAACCACCATCACGGTTCATAATATCTTCATGCAGCTGTGCATCCCTGGCCGCCAGGATCATTTCGTAATCTTCGATCGTGGAATCCCACATTTTAATATTATTTGCGATCGTATCTTCAAAGAGAATAATATCCTGGTCAACAACCGCCAGCGATCCGGTAAAGACCTGATGATGAATCTCAGATGCTTTTTTTCCTCCGAAAAGAATCTCTCCTTCCCATGGCTGATACAGTCCGCAGATCAGTTTCGATATCGTAGATTTGCCGCAGCCAGAAGCTCCGACGATTGCCACACGCTGACCCGGCTGAACAGAAAGGTTAAAATGTTCGATCAGCGGATCGGAAAGTTTTGAATAGCCAAAGGTAACATCCTTTAATTCTACCGAACCGTCCAGTTTGTCATATTCTCCTTCTTCCAGAAGCGGATCCTGATCCGTAAAGGGATCCGTCGGATACTCCAATACATCTTCTACCCGCTCCATATTGCTTCGCATCTCCTGCAGATCCTTGCCTGCCGAAATAAAATCTTCAACCGGCTCTCGAAATGCCAGCATAAATCCCTGAAAGGCAAGTACCATGCCAACCGTAAATCTGCCCTGCATCACAAACCAGGCTCCAAGTGCCAGGATCAGCGTATCAGATATGGAAGAAACAAGCATCGGGATCATGCCCATCAGCGTACTGACTTCTGTATAACGCGTTTTCTGCGTATTGACCGATGCCTGTATTCCTGCCCATTTTTCAAAAAAGCCATTGTCTGCTCCGCTTGCCTTGATCGTCTCGATCATTTCAATGCCCGCATACGTTATGCCGTCCAGATTTCCCTGATCCAGCATCATAACCCGTGTGATATTGGTGCGTTTTTCTGCAATTTTCTGTGCTGCCAGTACATTAAGCAGCGTGGAAAAAACACCGATCAGTGCCAGAATCGGACTGTAACGGAAGATCACGATCAGATAAAAGATCAGCATCAGAAAATTTAAGATCATCGGTATAAACGTCTGAATCAGTTTCGCAGCAATATCCTGGTTTGCCTTCTGTCTGGCGGCGATATCTCCTGCCATCCGCTGGGTGAAAAATTCTACCGGCAGGCGCAGCACATGCCACATAAACTTTGCATTTGCTGAGACTGCGAGTTTTCCGCGGATTTTCCGAAGCTTATCCTGCGAAATCCAGGAAAGTAAAATCTGCAGCAGCGTCACCCCTGCAATACCGACTGCAAAAAACTGTATCCATTCTCCTGTCTGCCCCTCAAGAAGGCGATCTACAAAAATGCTGGAAAAAATCGGCTGCAGGATCGAGAGAAAAGCAAGTGCCGTGGAGATCAGCAGCAGGTACAGTCCGATACTTTCCGTACCCCGCAGGCGTTTTTTGCAAAATTCCAGCATACTTTTCTTCGTGCCGCCCATCTGGAAATCTTCGCCCGGCTCAAAAGTCAGACAGACACCTGTAAAACTTTCATCAAATTCTTCCATCGAAACTTCTATACAGCCTCTTGCCGGATCATTGATGCATGCTTTTCCTTTTTTAAATCCATTGAGAACCACAAAATGCTGAAATTCCCAATGGATGATACATGGGAATGTCGCCTCTTCCATCAGTTCTTCCATCTCATAGCTAAAGGCCTTCACCTTCAGCCCGTAATCTTCCGCTGCCAAATAGATATTCTGGGCATTTGATCCGTTTCTTGAAACTCCGCAGGCTGCACGCATTTCTTCCAGAGGAACCCACCGCCTGTAATAGGCAAGGATCATGCAAAGAGATGCTGCTCCGCACTCCAGTGCTTCCATCTGCATGACTGCCGGCACTTTCACTGCTTTTCTCTGTGGCTTTGGAATCGTTTTTTTCCTTTGAAATCTGTATTTCATAGCAAAGTGCCCCCTTTAATGAAAAAGATATCGCATCGGGCTGACACGGTCCGTCACGATCGACACATCCGTCATGCCATCTTCGCCTTTACAGGAAATGCTCACCCGATACCTCCATTCGTCTTCGTTGATCCCAAGTGCATGCACCTCTTCTTCTCCGCCAAGCTCTTCTGCCATGCTTTTATAACTTTCCGGAAGTTCTGCAACAGATTCTACTTTTCCTTTTTCTGTTCCTGCCGCCACACTCATATTTTTTTCCACCTGTGCTGCCTCTTCTTCTGTCAGATAACAGAGCATGATCCCATTTCTGGCAAATGCCCGGGAATCCACTGTCACATCCAGTGTTCCCAGTGATGCCCATATCATAAAGGATAGGATCAGCAGAAAAACTGCCCCGAGGAACAGAAAACCTGCCGGATGTGTAACCTTGATATAATCATCCAGCTGTTCCGGATCAGAAATTTTTTCCACACTCTTATCCCTGAATATTTTGTTCTCCATACTGCTCCTTTCTCCACACTTGTGTCTCGATCAGTTTCATAAGTTCTCCCGGTGCATCCTCCGTCAGAAAATGCTTCTTTCCGCCAAGGTTATGCACATGATAAGATACTGGCAGCCAGGTTCTCCATTTTTTATATTTTTTCCGATAACCTGCCGTCAACGGATCTTCGCTTCCGAAAATCAGTGTTACTTTTCCCTGTATGCAGATCTTTTTTCTTTTTTTTATGTAGACTGCACTTTTTCTTACATCCCTTCGGAAACTCTCCAGAAACCCATCTCCAACCTGAAACTGCTTTTTGCGGATCTTCTGCAGCAGGATCCTCACTGCCTGATCCGGCAAAAGATCCCATATGCTGAACACGCTGCCTCCCATAGAAATACCTTCATACGGAAGTGCCTCACAAAGTATCAGTCTTTCCAGCTTTTCTTTCATTCTTCCGGCAAGCTCCAGAGCAAGTGCACTGCCAGCACAGTCTCCAAGAAGATATATTTTCTGATATTTTTGCAATACCTCCAGCTGCATGATCTCGCCTGCCATCTCTTCAATGCTTTTTTCGCCAAAAACTGCCGGAGCGACTGCTGCAAGATCGGCTCTGCCGGTGAGCAGATCCTGCATCCTCCAGAATGCCGCCGGACTTCCGCCTGCAAACGGAATCATCAGAAACAGTACTTTTTTTTGCTCCATCCTGAGAAAAGTCACTGCTTCCTGCCCCACTGCGTCTGCTGCCGTTACTTTCATACTCTGCTGTGCCAGCTGACGGATCACCGGATGTGCACAGATTCCTGCATATTCCAGAAAAATCCCATAACGCTCACATTCTGCCTGGAACCGAAGGATATCCAGCGAATCCATGCCAAGATCCAGCAGATTATCTTTTTCTGTGACCGTTCCGCCATCCAGAAGCTTCTCTGCCAGATGTATCATGATTTCCTCTTTTCGCCGGATCTCCCAGTCTCCGGAAAGTTTTCTTCTCACTGTGCGTTTCTTTTTCTTTTCCAGATATTGCCGCTTCAGTTCCCTGCTGTCGATTTTTCCGTGTTTTCCAAGCGGAAAGTGCTCAACACGGACTGCTTCTGAGGGCACTTCATAATACGGAAGTTGTTCCGCTGCTTTTCCTCTTACTTCTTCTTCTGTAACATTTCCTTCAAAAAAATCAACCAACTGTTCCCGGATGCACAGTACAATATGCCGGCTTCCTGTAAAAAGCTGCTCAAGGCTCTTCTCGACTTCGCTTAAATTCACCCGCATACCTCGAATTTTCACCTGGCGATCCTTCCTGCCAAGATAGTAAAGATATCCATCCTGTTTTAAAACTGCCAGATCCCCGGTGCGGTAAGAAGGAATCCCGTTTTCTTTATAACCAATCCCTGTCAGTTCGCCCCGGATCACCAGTTCGCCCATCTCATCCGGCGGCAGAACATCTCCTCTGTCATTCTGTACCGTAAGATTTGTATTCCAGAGCGGTCTCCCGATCGGAATTTCGCTTTCTTTTCCACTACACCGGTAAAAGCTTACATCAATAGTGCATTCCGTTGGCCCGTAAAGATTAAAAATCTCCACTTCACTCCATAAAGTTTTTGCCCTTCGGATGTCCTCTGCCTTTGCCGCCTCACCGGAAAGAATGATGCACGCCAGATCTGGAAATTTCCATTTTCTGCGTTCTGCCATGGAAAGAAACTGTTCAAACATGGATGGCACAAAATGCAGCATCGTCACGTGTTCTTTCTGCATGATCCCGGCAATTTCTTCCGGGGATGCTTCCATTTTATCATCTGTCAGAACTTCCACCCTTCCAAATGCCGGAGGCAGCAGAAGTTCCCAGTTGGAAACATCAAAAGTATTTCTTGTCTTCTGAAGAATGACCTGCGTGTATTCCTGTAAAGTATCTTCCATCCATTCCAGGCGGCAGCTTAAAGACCGGTGCGAAATCTGCACTGCCTTTGGCTCTCCGCTTGTCCCGGAAGTATACATCTGATATGCCGCATCTTCCGGACAAATCTTGCAGCATTCCAGGCTGCTGTACCCTGTTTGTGTTCCACTGCTTTTTCCCAGAAGCTCTTCTTCCATTAAATAAGATTCAAGAAATGCATCCGTCAGCATCATGGCACATTGCCCTGCCAGTTTTTCTTTTCTGATTTTTGCATCGTAAATGCTGACCGGAAGATAAGCACAGCCGCACAGCCATACGGCATACATAGACGCCGGAAGAGATGGGCTTCTTTTCAGGCAAAGTCCGATGATCCTGCTTTTTGCAAAATCGGCGTGCTTTTTGATCAGCCCTGCGATTGCCGTAACCAGCCCGTGAAAATGCCGGTAAGTCCAGTGTTCTCCGTGCCAGATAAGGATTTCCCTCTCCGGATATGTTTCTGCCATTCGCAGATAACGTTCTGCAAGAGACTCTCTGTATTTCCAGCACATCTCTCCCTGAAACTCTGCGATCTGCTGCTTTTCTTTTTCTTCGAGCAGCTGCAGATCCCCGATTTTTGTTTCCGGATACGAAACAATCTGGTGCATCAGAAAGACCACTCGGCGGATCAGTCTTTCCGCTTCCTCTTTTGTAAATATATCTTTCTGATATCTGATGATCAGTTCCAGATCTTTTCCGTCATCATTTAAAAACAGTTTCAGCGGAACTTCCACCGAGCCTGCCATATATTCCGTACAGGAACCATTTTTTGGCGATGGAAGATAACGCACCGGACGATAAGAAACTACCAGATCAAACTTACCGTAATCTTTACGCTTCCCTGCCGCCTGCAAAGCCAGTTCTTTTTTGATCTGTGCCGCATACTGCCCGGCTTGCACTGTAAAATCCGGTTCCAGCAGAATGCTTTTTGTATCCACATACATCCCGATCACATTCCGCTCTTCTGCTCCCCGGTTGATCAGATTTCTGCCAATACTCAGAGTATTGCAATTTTTCAGCCTGCAAAGCCCAATTGTCAGTGCTGCATACAGCAATGACTCCACTGAAATACGCCGTTTCCTGCAAAATGCATTCAGTTCCTTATAGTCAAATCGCTTATGATACCAGCTTATTCTCTTTTCTGCTGCAATTTTTACGATTTCTGCAATATTATCCTGTTTTTTTTCCGTAAGCCAGCCTGCCAGAATCCCGGCGTCCGGTATCTGTACCCTTTTATCCGAGAAAACTTTCTGTTTTTCATCCGGAACGTTTTGTTCTTCTTTTTCCGTTTTGTTCTCTTTGCAGGCAGTATCCATTCTCTCTACTTTTTCAAGGAACCTCCGGTCTGTCTCAAAAGTCTCGATCCCTTTTTCCAGATCTTCATAAATCTTTTCTATTATTTTTACAACCAGAGAAATCGCATAACTGTCTGCAATAAGGTGATGAAATTTTCCATATACAACGTTCTCATCTCGCAGACATAAGATCCGGAATTCAAACAAATGCTCATCATATATATGAAATGGCTCACACATCCATTGCTGCACGGCAGATGCCATTTCCTCCCTGTCGGATTTCCTGCAATCATATATTTCCGGTTCATAGGAAAAAATCTGCTCAAAATACTGTTTTCCATGGCGGTTCATCCTGAGCCAGAAAGCACTCTGCGTCTGTACATAAATCCCGACTGCCCGGGCCAAAATATCTGCATCTTCTTTTCCGGACAGTCTTAAGATTCCTCCCACATTACAGATATCCGTACCGTTCCACGCCTTCTGTATCTGCCATATTTTTCCCTGTTCCGGTGTCAGATTATAATTTTCAGGCAAAATGCCTCCCCTCCTTATATACAGGGAAAGCCCCTGTCCATTTGTCCATGGACAGAGGCACCTGATTTTTTATCTCAAACTACATTCTTTTTTTGATATCTTCCGTAATATCATGTGTTTCTTCGAACTTTACTTTTTTCAATCCTGATCCGCCTGTCACCTTTTTCAGACTGTTAAGTGAAAGTTCTTTTCCTTTTTTCTCTTTTTTGTTTTTGTCATCTGCCATGTTTCTTCCTCCTTTTGTTGTGTCATCTTCTGATGTGTTGTCTGGTTCAAAAGCTTTTCGGATTCCAGAATCAGAATTTCCGGATCTTCATCGTCTTTCTGAATCCCGTTCTCTTCGTGAATTTTTTCTTATAAGCTTTCTGTTTTGTTTTCGGAACACGGATCACTGCTTTCTTGCTGATACCTTTGATCGCATTCTTTCCAACAGTCTTTAAGACTTTGGATTTCACTGTGATCTTCTCCAGTTTTTTGCATCCGTTAAATGCATTTGCTGAAATCGTGCGGACATTTTTGCCAATCACGACAGATTTCAGTTTGCCTTTTGACTTTTTAAATGCATTCTTTCCGATTGCAGTTACTTTATAAGTTTTGTTTTTGATCTTCACGGCTGCAGGAACTGTAATCTTCTTTTCAGATTTCACTTTGGTAAGTGTCACACCGGAAGAAGTTACTTTATAGGTTTTGCCTTTCACTTTGTAGCTTTCACCGATTTTAGCAGTGTCTGGTGTTGGCTTCGGCTCTGGTGTTGGCTTCGGCTCCGGTATCGGCTTTGCACCTGCTTTCGTTACCTGAATGCTCAGCGTCAGCGTACGAATCATTTCCTGCGGAAGTGTCGGATAATTATCTTTTGTGACAACACCCTGTTCTTCATTATAGCTGACTTCATTTGCTGCCGGTGTTACATAAACTGTTACATTGGCTGTTCCCATCCTGCCTGCCTGAATGCTTCCGTTGTCATAAACTTTCAGCACTTCTTCATTGTCGGAAACATAACGTACACTCAGTCCATAAGGATTCATTTTGTCGAAGTTCACTGCATCATCCATTCCTTCATACTGGCTGCCTTTATATGCGGAAGATTCTACCAGTGTATTAAGCTGTGCAACTTTCTTCTCTTCGATCGTATAGCCTTTGTCCACAACCCTGTTCTGATCATCCACAACAGAAATTTTCTGAATTGCATTCATTCTCAGCTTCTGCTCTTTGGATGCTTTCATGGTGATATCATCTTCAGCAAGGAGTCCGCTTCCCGCAGCCGCTTCTGCACGGAACGTGGTTGTCGCCTGCAGATCTCCGGCATCTGCATCTTCGCCAGTCTTGAACAGTTTGTCATATTTATCATAATGATAACTCAGTTTGTAAGTACCGCTCTCACCCGGGCAAAGATTATCTGTTGTCAGTGAAGTAATCACCTTGTAATCTTGTGCATCGCCAATTCTAGCACTGATGTTGATCTTCTGACTGCCGGAGTATCGTGCACTGTTGTTGGTCACTTCTGCTTCAAATTCTATGATTCCTCTCTGTGTTGTCTCTGCTTTCAGTGATGTAACATCCATCTGGAGCGGAATCTTCTCACTGCAGCTGCCCTGTAGCAGAACTTTATTTCCTGCATCTGTCACAGTGTAGATAAATCCTGCAGATACTGCATCTTCTGCAACCGGCATTGCAAATCCGATCACCCATGTTTTTCCACCGTAAAGTTTTTCATCGTCATCCATTTTCTGTGTATGGACTTCATTTCCAAATGCATCTTTTACGGTAACGGTAAGTCCTTCTAAAGTTTCCATGCCGTCATTGTACAGTTCTATCGTGCCCTGTGCATATTTTCCGGCAGTAATATCCTCAAGCGAAGTACCCTTTTCACTTAATGCACCTTCCGGTGTAAAGTTCAGTGCCACCAGCATCTGTCTGTCTGTATCTGCCGTCACGATTTCCTGTGTCAGTTCTTTTCCGGTCTCATCTGTGCCGCTTAAGACTTCTACTTTTGATTTTGTCTTGGTAGCAAACATTCTGACATTGCTTACATCGCCGGAACCGTCTGCTGAATCATTTGCCTGCACACTGACACTCGCCAGGTCTACATAATTTGCACCTTTTTCATTTGTTACTTTGACCGGATCGGTGATCACACCGTTCAGAAGATCCAGACGTACGCCGTAAATCTGAGATTCTGCAATCTGATTTTCTGCTTTCAGAGATTCCTCCGAATTCGGCTCAATGCCGTCCTTCAGTACGACATCATTTTGCAGCCAGAATGCGTAGATATATCTTCCATCAGAAGCTGTCCGGTAATCCGTGATCCTTCCGGTTCTGTCCGTATTGATATTTTCCTGTGCATCCGCTGTTTTGCTTTCTGCATCATCCGTTGAACCTGATGTCTGCTCTGCAAGTTTGTCGCCTGCAACTACGGTTGGAGGCATATACACGCTCGTATCTTCCGATTCATTTCCATCTGGTTTTGTCTTGTTGATGTAATACAGCTTTGTATCTGCTTTTACCAGATTGTCGGCAATAGAATCAACCGGGATCGCATACAGCGTATTCTCTGCCAGATAAGTAAGAATGCTGGAGTCTCCATTTTTCACAAAGCTGATATTGCTCTCACCAACTCCATCCGATGAGGTTACCATGATTGGATGTGTAAAGATCCGGTTTTTGTAATCGTAAATCTGCAGATAAATATCACGGTCACTCTCTGTTGCCTTGTTTCCGTCGTAATCCAGTACGTATGCATACAGTGCCAGTCTGTTGTATGTAGTCACGCAGGATTCAATGACGATCGGATCCTGTTCGATCAGAGAACCATTTTCTGCTGTGTAAGTATAAGGCTTAAAGTCTGTGATTTCCGGTGTTTCTGTCCAGTAACCTTCGGAATCCAGTTTTTCTTTTACCTGTTTTTTCGGAACGATATCCAGGAATTTCTGTCCGTACCATGCTTTTTCATAATCCTGTGATACGGAGGATCCTTCATAATCAGAAACCCAGGTTCCATTTGTCAGATTGTATTCACGATATGCTGTTACACTGTAGGCGTTTGCAACATCACCGACCAGTCCCTGATCATCCTGTGCACTGCTGCTGTATTCCGTCTTGGTATAGAATACAAGCATTCTGCCGGATTCTTCATCAATTGAAATCTGCGGGTTGATATCTGCTGTCAGATCGCCGATCAGATCGCCGTCTTCGTCTTCATAAATATAAGGTGCTGTCTTTGTAATCTCCTGGATTTCTCCAAAGGAATTACTTGTCTTGTCGAAAAATGCTCCGTGGATATTCATGGAATTCAGAGAATCGATCACACCGTCATCCGAAGTCAGCTCACGGTCTGCACTGGACCATGCTGCAAAAATACCTCTGTCACCCAGATCTTTCAGCACCGGTGCATCGTCTGTTGTTTTATCATTTTCGATACATTGCGGTCTGCTCCATCGTTCGAAATCGCCATCGAACGTTCCAATTGAATAGTAAAGCTGAATTCCATTCTCCACAGACAGATCCGGATTGTCTGCAAGGAACAGTGCAAGAATCTTGTTTTCGCTGATTGCAGCCATCTGAATATCCGGGTTTGGTGTCATACCTTCCAACAGGATCGTTTCCATCAGACCTGAACTGTCAGCCAGACTTCTTGTCTTTCTGTTGCTCTCTCCCATCCATTGCGAACGGTTTTCAAGATAATCTCTTGATATATGTTCCATTCCTGCCAGACTTTCATAACGATAATCTGCTCCGCCGTCCCAGTCATTGATGCTGCTCGCATCGCCAAACATATTGAGCGTTTTCTTTGCGATATTCCATTTTTTCTCAAAGAACAGAATTTTCATTTTAATGTAAACACTCAATGTCACATCACCGGTATTTTTCTGATCTCTGAGTGTGTAGAAATTCATATCAAATTCAGCTGCACCATGTACATCAAGGTTCAGGAACTCAAATCCGACTCCTGCACCCAGATCCAGTGACGGTGAAATGTTAAACATTCCATACGCATTCATCGCCCGGTCTGCATTCTTTGGATTAAAATTAAAGATATCAATTTTTCCGGTCGAAGTATCCATAGCATCGTCCCGGTCTTTATTTTCTCCTGCACTCTTATCAATAAAATAGTACTCTTTGCCGTTTGCTTGCTCTATCACAAAAGTCGCGGAACCGCTGACTTTTGTACCAATTGAAACACGGATTGGAACTCCAATCGGTGTCACATACTGGATCAGTACATCCACACCTGCCGCTGCATTTGCCGCAAGCACCATATCTTTGAAATACCATTCCCCTTTATGTTTCGGATTCTGGGACTGACAGATTTCAATTTTAAGTGCAAATCCGACTTCAACCGATGCAGATCCTCCGACTTCCGCTTTTGATTTGTTTTTTGTACCATTTTTATCTACGGCACTTTCTGCTGCTTTCTTTCTCTTTTCCTTTTTCTGGTCTGCACTAAGAGCTGGATCTTTCTGGGCTTCTGCTGCATCTTTCACACTCAGGTCGATATCATCTGAGCTGAAACTGTAGCCAATACTGATCGTCTTTGTCTGATTGTCATCTGAATTTGTTGAAATCTTATCCAGATTTCCATCCCATCCGAAATTGAATGCCGAATCAATCACGCCGATAATATCCATCACTTTTTCTGCACCGCCAAAGTTAAAGCTTGAGATAAAGCTCATCAGCCCAAGTGCCTGTGCAAAATAGAATCCCATCTCATGTTCATAGTAGGCAACGCCTTTCTGATCAACAAACTGCACCGTCATATATGCTCCGGTCGTGATTCCAAGCTTGCCCGGATTAAAATCCAGTGTAAAGTTCTGATTGGTACTTTCCACCGTTTTTTCTGTTCCGGAGATTTCCGTTCCGTCTTTGCGGTAGAAACGGAAGATTGCTTTTTTTGCAGAAACAGCATCGTTCTTTGAGTATGCCTGGATTGCGATACGATAATCGTATTCTCCATTTGTCATGCCGCTTGGTGCAATCTTAACTGCATGATTGCCATCTATGCGGAATGCATCTGCTGCGGATATACCGATCGTATCATATGCATCCAGAACATATGTATTTGCTGCATTGACTGCCTGGGATGCTGACATGGTCACATTTCCATAAACAAAGCTTACGGTCTGATTTTCACCTGACACAAAATCCCGGTCTGTAAAATAGAAATAACCATCTCCGCCATTTCCGTCAATTCCGCCAAATTCACGATCTGCTTTTGTAACGCCTGTCTGACCTGCCACAGATACCTGCACACCGTTAATCGCTTTTTTAGTTTCTTTACTGCCAAATACCGGCTTGTCCTTTAAAGCTACCACACCGCTGATCACACCGGCATAGCGGTTTTTCACTTTTGGCAGGAAGCCGTAATAAATCAGAGTCTTCTCGAAAGACGGTAAAAACGTATAGATATTTCCATTGCTTGCAGTTCTTACAAAATTGTATTTTGCCACATCTGCCTGCTCTGTCGAAGTGATCACACCGTTTTTATCAGAATCACCGGTAAAATTCTTGAAATATGCCTTATAACCGTCTTCCGTTACCGCTGTAAGTGTATACGGTTTATTCATGGTTATACCCCGGATGACCATCGGAGTCTGATAATCGCCCTGCTGTACTTTTGATTCATCACCCTCATCCGGTGTATAGATAACAGCACCTTTTTTCTTATCATTGTTCTTTGGGTCAATCTCGACTGTGATCGTCGGAACCGTATACGTCGGATTGAGGTAAGTATACTCTCCGGTCGGAGTAAAGGTAATGACATTTGGAATTGCACTGTTTTGCTTTACCGTTTTTACTTTGCTCTTCGTATAGTTTCCGGATGCATATTTCTGTGTATTTGCTGCTACAATATTTTTATCTTCTCTATAGTATTCGTTCGCTTTCTTTGCACGGTCAATATCTTTATTTTCTCCCCGTACAGAATCATCCACATAGGTTCCGATCTCAAAACCGCCGACTGCGTAGCCTTTGTTTGCCACTGCACGGATTTTCAGTGTATCAAGAGATGTACAACGCAGAATAGTATTCGTGCCGAACCCGTTTGCATAAAATCCCTTCGCCGTATTTGAATTCTGAAACATGACTCTTGCCTCATACGGACGGTAAATCGGATGAAGCACAAAAACATTTCCATTGTACATATTTTTCTTATATTTATTCAGAAATGTCTGGTTAAAACTGTCAAGTTCACCCGGCGTAAGATAGGTATAGGTTTTAGAACTTGGCTCTTCCAGTGCATATCCCGCAAAATAGACATTGCCGCCTGCACCTGCCTCGATCTTTACACCATTGGATGTCGTATTTGATGTCCATTTGTGCTGTACCTGAATGGCTTCACCGAATTTATAAAGTGTTGCACTTCCGGTGCTGCTGTCAAAATTACCCTCACCGTTCTTCGCAATCTTTGCTTCTGCGATTGTGATCTTATTTCCAAGCTTGTACTTGTAAGAAGCACCCGGTTCGGCAATTGCTCCCTCATCGTCCGTATAGATCTTTTCCTGATAATAATTGCTGTTGTTATTGTTGTTATACTGATCGTTAACGATGCGGAATTCATAACCAGGATAATGCACCGTGATCTTGCTGACGCGTGCCGTTGCATTTTGGTTCTCGTTTGTAGTATAAACTTCAAGCTGAAGTTGGCTGTTGTTTTTCTGTTTGTTTCCCTTCAGAATAATCTTATCGGTTCTTGTATTAAAAGTATCGCTGCGGGATGCCACCCGTTCTCCGTTCAGCCACAGATACGATTTTCTGCTGCTGTCTGTATGTGTCTTTTTCTTACATTTCTTTCCTGTTGTCCAGGTGTGAGAACCTTCATTACTCTTCCACTCTACTTCAATATAATCTGCCGTTGCAAGCTCAAGCCCTGTCTTGACATTTATTCTGCCGGAATAACTTTTTCTCCTGCCGCTGACACTTGCTGATGTACTGACAGCAAATTTTTCACTTTTATCTGCAGCTTTTGTCTGTTTTTGATTGTCTGACGTGCTGATCTTTTCATCCGATGCCAGACTTTCTGTTGCTGCATTTTCATTTGTGAGATTGATGGTCGTAATCGCACATCCCTCTTCCACAAATGATTTTTCCGGATCCAGTGCAACCTGGAACTGTGCATTTTCCGGTGCACCTTCGTAATTTTTCAGTGGAATCTCTACCTGCTGGAACGTCACACCCTGCGGAAAAACAACTTCTTTTGTCACTTCTTCATAATCTGTTCCCGCTTTTGCTGTTCCGGAACCGGTTCCTATCACTACACTTGCGATCTTGTTGTTTCCGGAAACACGGTTGATGATGACCGTTGCCTTCCCTGCAGAGCGGTCTACCGTAATTTCATCGGCACTCATGGCAAAAATCGCTTTTTCTGATTCTTCATTATCAATAATGTTCAGATATGCAGTTGCCGTCGTTCCAAGTGTACCTGCTGTTACATTGCTCAGGAGAAATACAACCTGCTCGTCAGATTCTGCAATATCATCATCTATTGTTTCGATATCGATAGTCTTCATGTATTCGCCAGGTTTAAAGGTAAATGTATAAGATGTCCCTTCTACATTTCCGGCAAATTCATTATATGCTTCATTATAAGCTTCTTTCTTTTTCTCTTCTTCCAGCTTCTGTGCCTCATCCATCTCCTGCCAGTTCACATAGCTGGAATCTTCATCCAGATAGCTGTCCCTGGCAGCCTGCAAAGAGCCGCCGCTTTTCCTGCGGACTGCTGCCTGCACTTCCTGCTTTCCTTCTGTCTGGGCTTCCACCACCGAAGCCTCTGATTCTGTCTCTTCCCCGGTATCTTCAAAGACCTGCATATACGAGTTGGTGTCCGTCAGCGGTCTTCCTGTACCTTCCAGTGTCTTTCTGAAGATCCCGTCATCTACAGTCAGCAGATAGTCTTCACCGTATGTGGCAGATACATCCACTGCCTTGAACTCCACGGAAGCTTTCTGATCCGTGCCGCCTCTGCGGACGATTATAAGCTGCTTCTTTGTACCTTCTTCCCCGGAAATCTGCGTCTCAAGAAATTCAAAGCCGCCTTCCGGATAAAGTGCTGCATCCTGTGCAAGAGCTTCCTTCAGCTCTTCTTCTGTGACCGGTGTCCCCGCCACGGTTCTTGCCTGCGTTTCCGTCCCTGCTGCCGCAGCCGGAAGTACGCCGCTGAAAACCATGGAAAAACTCAGACCTGCCGCAAGAAGCTGTCTCAGTTTTTGCCCTGCATGTTTGTTTTTCATTTTCCTCACTTTTTCTCCTCCTTTTTTTTAAATTTTCCTCTTTCTCCATGTTTCAGATTTTTATTCTGTTATTTCATGGTATACATATAAATTTTACAACAAAATCCAGACACAATGCAATTGTTATGGAACAAAAGCAGATATAGCGGAACGAAAATTGCTTTTTTTGTTTTTTATGGCTGTTTAACTCATGTTAATTGACTTTGATAAGTGAAAATGCTATAAAAGAACCGAAGAGAAAAATTATAAAACAATTTAATAATGAAGGGAGACGGTTCCTATGAAAAAATTTGAAACCGAGATGCTTAACCTGACCTACGAATGTCTGACCCGATACTGGCAAAAGGACTATAAGTTTGTGATCAGTTACTGTGCAAAAGAAGTAATATGGTGTGGTGCAAGACAAGATGAGTTCATGCTGTCCCGTGAGGTAGTGGAAGCTGATTTTCGCACCAATGCAAAGGAAATCCCGCCATGTCATCTGCTCAATGCAGAATTTTTAGCCAAAAGCAATGCATCACTTTGCGTTATAACCGGTAATTACCGTGTGGTGACTGACGAAAGTGCAGATTTCTTTCTGCAGGCTCAGCAAAGATGTACCTTTGTCTGGGAAAAAACAAAAGAAGGTCCGAAGATCTGCCATATGCACATCTCCAATCCGATCGGAGAACTGAAAATCGTAAAAGAAGAAGCCTTTCCAAACACAATAGGCAAAATGGCTCACCGTTACCTGATAAACGAAATTCATCGTCGAACAGACAGCGGACGTGTTTCTGCCTGTATTGAAAACGGCTCGCTTGCTTTTTTTGAAATATCCAAAATTCTGTTCGTTTCTGCACTTGGAAAAGAATGTGTGATACAGACGACATCCGGGGAAAAGTTTGTAAAAAACAGTATCTCCGACCTGCAAAAACAAGTTGGAGACAATCTGATCGCGATCCATCGCAGCTATCTTGTAAATCCTGAATTTATCCGTTCGATTCAGCGTTATCAGATCACACTGGTAGACGGGACTGAGCTTCCTGTTCCGCAGAGAAAATACAATGAACTGCGTCAGAAGCTGATGAAACTTTATATGATAGAAGAAAACTGATCTTCCGGCAGCCATCATCTCTGCCTGCTTTTAAAACACCGGTGTATAAAGATACCGGTCACAAACAGTACAATGGCAGCATACTGGATCACACTAAGTCCGGCAATCAGAAGCACCCCTGTCTGATCCATCATAAATTCTGAAAGAAAAATGCAGACTGCAAACCCCATGCTGAACACATCTGCAAAATGTTTTTTCTTTGTGTGCAAAGCAAAAAATAATATCAGCAAAATTACCATGCCTGAAATTTCAAAAATCTGCACCGGCCAGACCGGATAACTGAACCCTGCACCACTCTTCCCGTTTGCACGATACCAGAATGCAAATATCCCACTGTAAGGTTTCCCCATGCAGCACCCTTCACACAGGCAGGCGATCCGGTTGAAAATATGCTGAAATGCAAGGAAAACACACAGAAGATCCAGATATCCCGTCCACTCCCCTTTCTCCTTTCGGAAAATCGCCCGGTACAAAACCGGGAAAACCCACATTGTAAACAGCACACGCCCAATGAAATGATTTCCGTTTGGCTGTGTGATGATATGAAAGATATTCCACTCTTCCCCATATGAAAGACCACGTACCAGCCTTCCTGCAAACATTCCAACTTCCAGTATCGCAAATGCAAGCAGATACACTTCCGCGGTTTTCTTCCATGATCTGTTTTTACGGTAGTATAAAACGATCAGAAGAATACTTCCAATCACACTTCCCAGATTAATAAAAAAATCATAAGCCTCTATTCCGCCGATATACTTAAGCACAACTTTTTTCCCTCCTGATATTGATTCATGCCGGAAAATGCGACATTATTCTATTATCATATCATAAACGGAGTGCAAAAAGAAACTTTCTTTTATCTTCTCTGCCACTTCCTGCAGTTTCTGTGCTCTTTGTCCGAATATCCGGACAGCGAGATCATTCTGCACCAGTTTTGTCACGCCGCCATCGCACTCCGGTTCCTGTTCCAGGATCTCCCAGATATTCTGCTGCGGTTCTTCGCTGCCGCCGGTCAGAAAGATATTTGCCATATGCGTGTAACCTTCGTACATACCGATGCCTTCCATATCCATCTTTTCCGGCTCATAGCGGGTGTTGTCCCGGTAGATCAGGCTGCCGCTTCGCCAGACGGAAACTTTCGATGCATACTTCCGGTAGCGAAAGCGTTCCCCGGATGCTTTTCGACCGCAGGAAATGATTTCCATTAGAAAGAATCTTGAACTTTCGTCTTCGAGATGGATTTTCATATCACTTTCAAATGCAGACTGTGCATATGGGATCACCGGCTGCGGATAATAACAGAAGACTGCATTTTTTTTCACTTCTGCCGTCACACTCCGGCGTGCCAGTCCTTCTTTCATCTTATGCACTTTATCAAAAGACTGAGAAAGAAATTCCAGATTGCTTCCTTCGGAAATCTGAAAGGTGAACTCCTGAACATCGCCTTCCATGATTCCGGCCGAAGCACACAGCGGCATAATGGAAATTCCGCCATCTTCTTTTGGAAATGGTGTCATAACTTTATAAGGTGCAGTAAAGGAAAGATCTTCCAGTATGGTTTTTCCATCCCGGCTTCCGGTGCGGATCGACAGTCTGGATATTTTTCCGAATTTGTTTTCTGTCAAATGTTCGTCCGCCTTTCTTTTTTATTTTTCAAAAATGCTTCTTCTATTCTTGCTGTGAAGTAAAGCGGACATTCACAATCCGCTTCTCTGCGTTCAAGTCGAACATTATGCTTACAGATCTTCCAGCAATACACTTTTTTTGATCCATTCTACTACTTTATCCACATTTTCATCCCCGCGGATGTTGGTAAACTGGAATGGACGGTCACCACGCATTTTCTTTGAATCACGTTCCATGACTTCCAGACTTGCTCCGACATATGGTGCGAGGTCGATTTTGTTGATGACAAGCAGATCTGATCTTGTGATACCAGGACCGCCTTTTCTCGGAATTTTATCTCCTTCTGCAACATCGATCACGAAAATCGTGGCATCTACCAGTTCTGGGCTGAAGGTTGCGGAAAGGTTATCTCCGCCGCTCTCGATAAAGAGCAGTTCAATATCCGGGAAACGCTCCATCATTTCATCAACTGCTTCAAGGTTCATCGAGGCATCTTCACGGATTGCCGTATGCGGGCATCCGCCGGTTTCCACACCGATGATCCGCTCGACCGGAAGAACACTGTTTTTTGCCAGAAACTGTGCGTCTTCCTTTGTATAAATATCATTGGTGATGACACCAATGCTGTAGTCTTTTGCCATTTTTCTTGATAATGCTTCGATAAGTGCTGTTTTTCCGGAACCTACCGGGCCGGCAACTCCAATTTTCACGTATGACATACTTTTTCCTCCTGCTATGACATATACAATCTGGAATACAGTTTTTCGTGCTGGATTCCACGAATATCAAATCCCGGTGCTGACAGGCACAGGTCATCTTCGCTGTAAGTTCGGATCTCTTCCAGAATTTCTGCAAATTCCGGATAACATCCGCTCAAAAGCTGCTGTCCTGCACTCTGACTGAGTGGGATGGTTTTGACACAGTTTGTTACCATTGCGGAAGTCTGTGCATATAAATAATGATACAACGTCTCTTCTTCCTCGATTCCAAGAGCCGCACAGAAAACTCCGTACACAATGCAGTGACTGACCGCTTTTCCCTTTCTTGCGTCCAGATACGCTTCAAAAATTTCTCTGTTTTTCATCGGCATCGTTTCTGCATGCAATTTTTCGATTGTTTTTGCAAAACGGGAACCCATTTTTCTGGACGCTTCCCGCTGTTCAAAAGGAATCCTGGATGCTCCGAGGATTTCTTCCAGCTCATCCAGTCCGTCTGCATCATTTTGATCTGCCAGTTCCCACGCAAGGCGAACTGCCAGCAGATCGGTATAAGCAAGTGCGAAACGCAGTTTTTTATGAATATATTCTGCCGCTGTTTTCTCATCGCAGACGCTTCCCTGCTGGATGTAAGTTTCCAGTCCCTGCGAGTGAGAATAGCCTCCGATCGGGAAAAGTGCGTCATTTACCTGCAATAAGAAGAAACGGCGAATCTCCTGTTCTCTGTCCATATCCGTTCCTCTCTTTTTGTGATGCCGGAGCACATTCTGCCCCGGCACCGTAATATCTTTTATATTCTCAGTGATGATGGTTGTGGATCGCTGCGGAAATCCGTCGGTCAAAATCAAGTTTCCGCACGGTTTTTTCTGCTTTTACACCGTGCAGTTTTTCCAGCATCGCCATCATCGGCTCATTGTAAATGGTGATAAAGGTATTTTCTTTATCGCCCCAGAAAAGCGGTGCATGGCGGTTGCCGATCTCGTAGCAGACCTTTGCAACATATTTTTCGTGTCCCGGTGCAAGCGATACTTCGATCACTTCGCACGGCGGTGTGTTGACCACGATCACCACACCGTCTGCATCATAGATCACATCATCCTGAAACAGTCCTCTTGTCAGAATGGAATCATCCATACGGATGCCCACTTCACGACCCTGACCGGTCACTTTTCGATGGATCTTTTTAAATGCTTCATGCCATTCGATATCCACATATTCTACTGTTTTTCCTGCGATATCCACATCTTTTAATTTTCCGATTACTTTTTCACAAACCATTCTACCATACTCCTAAGATCAGCATGATTCCCGGAATCCATGCGGTGACCACGCCTTCAAACACCTGAAGCAGCGGTACAAATTTTCCGAGCTTTTTGCCCATGATATCTTCTACAAATGCAGTTCCCCAGAGGATTGCCCACAGATACCAGATACCTGCCCAGCGGATATCTGCGGTAATTCCAAGTGCTGCACTTCCGGTAATTCCCTCGATGGTTCCAAAGATCAGTGCATTGACTGCAACAAAGGTGGAAAACCATGCAAACGGAATCGGGCTGAGCTTGTAAATCTTGCTGAATGCGACAAACAGATAGGTAAATCCAAACAGAAGTCCGGTTCCTGCCGCATAATAGTTGCCCTGTACCAGGCTCACGAAATTGATAAAGACCGACAGGCCTCCGGTCAGCAAATTCATCACTGCCGCCGATTTGCCATCGACTTTGTACAGCGTACACATGCCGTTGTTGATCAGTACAATTCCCACAAATAAAAGGCAAACTCCTAACATTTTGTTCCTCCTAACTCTTTATTTAAATTGATGTCCTCAAAATCCGCTCATTTTTCTGCGAAAAATGGCTGCTTTTTCATGATTTGGCGGGATTCATAGACATAAAAATGTATGCAAGCATCCATTTTATGTCCATTTCTCCATTGGACATCAAAATAAGTTATACAGCTGTGTAAGCGGCAGTTTCTGTGCCGGTTTGGATGTGATGGATTCTCCGTCGACCGTCACTTCATAGGTTTCCGGATCTACGGTGATCTTCGGTGTGCGATTATTAAATACCATGTCTTTCTTGGCGATCGTGCGGCATCCTTTTACCGGAACAACGGTTTTTTCCAGTCCGTATGCATCTTTGATATCTGCATCGTAAGCTGCTTTGGAGACAAAGGTCAGGCATGCTTCATTTTTTGCCTTTCCATGTGCTGCGAACATCGGCTGATAGAGAACTGGCTGTGTGGTCGGGATGGATGCATTTGCATCACCCATCTTAGATGCAATGATCATGCCGCCTTTGATGATCATATCCGGTTTTGCACCGAAGAATGCCGGTTTCCACAGTACCAGGTCTGCGAACTTGCCTTTTTCCACAGAACCTACATAATCTGCAATACCATGTGTTAATGCCGGATTGATCGTATATTTTGCGATATAACGTTTTACACGGAAGTTGTCATTTCCTTTGCCTTCGTCTTCCGGAAGTGCTCCGCGTTCGTCTTTCATTTTGCTTGCTGTCTGCCAGGTACGTGTGATAACTTCGCCGACACGTCCCATTGCCTGAGAGTCCGAACTCATCATACTGAAGATACCCATGTCATGCAGAACATCTTCTGCTGCAATGGTTTCCGGACGGATTCTGGAATCTGCAAATGCGACATCTTCCGGGATTTTTTTGTCCAGATGATGGCATACCATCAGCATGTCCAGATGCTCATCCAATGTATTGACCGTGTATGGCATGGTCGGGTTTGTGGATGACGGAAGTACATTTCCTGCTGCCGCTGCACGAATGATGTCCGGTGCATGTCCTCCGCCTGCACCCTCGGTGTGGTAAGTATGGATCGTTCGACCTCCGATCGCTGCCAAGGTATCTTCGACACATCCGCCCTCATTCAGCGTATCAGTATGGATTGCTACTTGCACATCGTACTCATCTGCTACATTCAGGCAGTGGTTGATAACAGCCGGTGTCGCACCCCAGTCTTCATGAATTTTCAGTCCCATTGCACCTGCTTTGACCTGCTCGATCAGCGGTGCTTCATCCGAACAGTTTCCTTTTCCGAGGAATCCCAAGTTCATCGGATATTCTTCTGCTGCTTTGAGCATCATTTTCAGGTTCCACGGTCCAGGTGTACAGGTCGTTGCATTGGTTCCGTCTGCCGGACCGGTACCGCCTCCAATCATCGTTGTCACACCGCTGTACAGTGCACAGTCGATCTGCTGCGGGCTGATAAAATGAATGTGGGTATCAATTCCGCCGGCAGTTACGATCATGCCTTCTCCTGCCAGTGCTTCTGTGGAAGCTCCAACCGTCATGCCCGGAGTTACGCCGTCCATAATGTCCGGGTTTCCTGCTTTTCCGATTCCGACGATTTTGTCGTCTTTGATACCGATATCTGCTTTTATAATTCCGGTCACATCCACGATCAGTGCATTTGTGATGACCAGATCCAGATCTCCGTCTTTGCTGCAGGTCTTAACAGACTGTCCCATACCGTCACGGATGGTTTTTCCGCCTCCGAATTTAATTTCATCTCCATAGGTGGTAAAATCTTTTTCCACTTCAACGACAAGGCTTGTATCTGCCAGTCTTACTTTATCGCCCACGGTCGGGCCGTACATCATTGCATATTTTTCACCGGAAATTTTTACGCTCATCTGCCATCCTCCTATACAAAACCTTTTAATGCTGCTTTTTCCATAGAAGCTTTTTTCGTGTCTTCTTCTGCTCTGGCTCTTGTCAGGTCATTTAATCCAAATACACGCTTTCTGCCGCCCATCTGTGTGAGCTGAACCTCTTTTTCTTCGCCCGGCTCAAAACGAACTGATGTTCCTGACGGAATGTCCAGATGATATCCATAAGCTGTCTCACGGTCAAACGAAAGGCATTTATTTACTTCGAAAAAATGATAATGAGATCCCACCTGCACCGGGCGGTCTCCTTTATTCGCAACAAGAATTTTCACTGTGTTTTTTCCTTCGTTGAGTGTGATCTCTCTGTCTGCCGGAATAATTTCACCAATTTTCATGGTTTGTTGTCCTCCTTCTTCAAGATTCGCCCGCAGATCATCTGCGGGGATGCCTCCTGTCTACTGGATTGGATTATGTACCGTTACCAGCTTGGTTCCATCCGGAAAAGTTGCCTCTACCTGTACTTCTTCCAGCATATCTGCAACACCATCCATAACATCTTTTTTGGTAAGGATCTTTGTTCCAAGCTGCATCAGTTCCACAACCGTTTTTCCATCACGTGCCAGTTCCAGAAGTTCCGAACTGATATAAGCAAGCGACTCTACATAATTCAGCTTCACGCCGCGTTCTTTTCTCTCTTTGGCAAGATTTCCCGCCATGTGAAGCATCAGTTTTTCCTGTTCCTTCGGGGTAAGTCTCATAGTAATCCTCCTGTTCATCTAAGTAAAAGTTATAAGATGCCCACGAATTGTTCCGTACTTCGTACTCTCACAATTCTACCCACCATTCGCATATCGTGAAGCTTACGCTCCACTTTTATGCTCATTTTGGGGCGGGTCATTAAGCCATAAAACCACTCCTGTGCAAGCACATCGTGGTTTCAGGCTTCTGACCCTGGCATCACAAAAAGACGCAGACAATGGCTCCCTTTTACAGGCTCCATTGTCTGCGTCTTTATCCCTATGGATTTGCTATGCATTATAGTCGATTTTATTTTTTCCGTCAAGCAGTTTTTTGAAAGATTTTTGCATTATTCGAATGTTTTTGCTGTTATTTTTCCTGGTTTCCTTCGTTTTCTGCATTATTTTGAACGTTTTGATAAACTTTTGCTTTATCAACACGATGGTCATCCATCTTCAGGACAACTACTTTCACGCCGTCACTTACAAAACTGTCCCCCTCTTTCGGGATCTGCCCCAGCTCTTCCATGATCCAGCCGCTCAAGGTATTGACATCCACCGCTTTCTCGATATCCAGCAGTTCAAATACTTTATCAATATTTGCCGATCCGCTCATCAGATATTCCCGGTCTGAAATTTTTTCGATTTCTTTGATGACACGGTCATGCTCATCCCAGATATCACCGACCAGCTCTTCGATGATATCTTCAATCGTAACCAGACCTTCCGTTCCGCCAAATTCATCCAGAATGATCGCAATGTGAGTTTTACTGTCCTGAAGCTTTTTCAGCAGGACACCGATCTTCATCGTCGGTGTGATAAACAGCACCGGGCGGATGATATCTTTCAGAGGTCGGTTGGTATGATAAATAAAATTGTGGAAATCCTTCTGGTTGATAATGCCTATGATGTGGTCGATATCTTCTTCGTAGACCGGAAGCCTTGAAAATCCGGTATCCAGAAACATCTTTGCGATTTCTTCTTTTGTCGCATCCAGCGGAATACTCTCAATGTCCACACGCGGCGTATAAATATCACTTGTCTCAAGATCCATAAAACCAATCGCACTGCGGATCAGTGTACTTTCATCGGCATCGATCCCGCCTTCCTGCTCTGCTTCTTCTACGATCGTCATCAGCTCCTCGTCCGTGATCCCACGGTCATCCGAAGGCTTGTTGAACAGTTTGACAAGCAGCTTTTTCCATTGAGCGAACATCCAGATAAATGGTTTTAAAAGCACCATCAAGGCACGGATAAACGGTGCGGAAAACATGGCAAATTTCTCCGGTGATTCTTTGGCAATGCTTTTCGGCGAGATTTCACCAAAGATCAGCACGACAACCGTGACGGAAGCTGTTGCAACGCTCGCCCCTGTCTGCTCACCCAGAAATTTGACACAGAGCAGTGTCGCCACAGATGAGAGCAGAATATTGACCAGGTTGTTGCCGATCAGGATCGCCGAAAGCAACGTGTCGTAATTGTCTGCCAGCTGAAGTGCAAGTGCTGCGGATTTGTCACCCTTGTCTGCCATTGTTTTCATACGTGCATGGCTCATCGTGGAAAAGGCTGTCTCGGTCGCTGAAAAATATGCGGACAAAACAAGACAGACCAGAATAATAACCAATGAAGTCGAGTCACTGGACATGATAAATAAAAAACCTCCCTTTCAAAAAAGCATGGCCTGTTGTACCCTGACAACAGACCATGCTCTGTCTTTCTTTGTAATCTGTTTTCTGTTGTTATTATATGAGATAGCCGTCACAGTGTCAATGGGAAGGTTTGCTGCTCACTGCCAAATCACCTGCTTAATCCTCGCCTCCTTCGTCATCATCAAACTCATCGTCTTCCATCTCATCCTCATCAGACTCATCGTCTTCATCATCTTCAAACGCATAGTCCTCGTCATCTTCCATCACATCATACTCGATCTCATCATGATCCTCGTCATCTGCGTCTGCCGTATCTTCACCGATATCAACGCGAGGTGCCTCCATTTCTGCAAGCTTTCTCTGCAAAATATCGAGAAGAGCATCCGTATTGCCCGTTCTTGCCTGCAGCAGTTCACGAAGCCGTCTCCTTCCATCCTCACACTTTTCAATAGCTTCTTTTGCCGGTACATCTTTGAAAAGAATATCGATGATTCCCGGTGCGTAAGTCTCATACATCTTCGCAATACAGTAAATGCTGTTCTCGATCACTTTCTGTGATGGAATGATTCCGTCACAGTCAACATAGCTCTTATAGCGAATTTCTCCGTCATTATAATCCATTTCAAAACAGCCATTTTTCAGACCATAGTTTGCTTTGCAGATAAATTCAGCCATCTGTCCCATCATCTTTTCGTCTTCATGATCCGGACTCACCGGGGCAATGCCGTAGAAAGTGATGTGCTTCTCATGTACTCTGACCATATACTGAATCTGGGAAAGTCTGCTTTTGATCTTCAACCCGAAACGAAACATCCCCTTTTCTTTATCGAAAGAATACTTCCAGTCATCTTCATCCAAAAATGCTTTCACCCCATTTGCAAGCTCCATAGAATAGTTTTTCATCATAAAGTCCTCCTTTTTCTCTTTGAGTTTTGTTTTTTCTTGATGTAATAAGTATGACATGCTCAAAAGCACAAAAAGGAGGGGGGAGTCATCTCACATCTGATATAAATTTCACAACACTATAATATAACGGTTTGCCAGCCTCAACACAGTTCCCACCGGAACTTTATATTCCCACTCCGGCTCCAGTATTTGTTCCCGTTTTTCAGAAACAAGATATGTATGACCGGTCGAACCTAAGTCTCTTACCGTATACATTCCATCCCTGTCTTTCGCTTCCAGCAGAAGATGCTGCCTACTCACGTTCCTGGAATCCAGACTCAGATTACATCTTTCCTGATTTTCCCGTCCGATTATGATATTTTGCTGTGACCATCTGTGCAGTTCCATCGTTTTACATTCCAGAACTGTAATTTGACCGCTTTTGCCAAAGGCACGGCTTTCCCGGTTACTTTCAACAACAAAAAGAAGATTTTCATTGAAATGCTTTTTCTCCAATTCCTTTGGCGGTGGACATTTCTGTGCCGATTCCAGCGGAATCGGATCAATGCCGTCCGCTCCCTTTTTTGCATATGCATAACGCCATTCCCGGTCAACCCACACTGACTTGCTTGCGTGAACAGACCAGCACAGAAACAGAATATCTTTTTCGTCGATTTCTCTTTTGATCCTCTTTTCCCAGTCCTCACCGCTGTGCATACTCTCCACATCAAAAAACATTTCCAGATCCGGTCTTGCTTTTCGGATTCCCATCATAACAAAAGCTACCTGGCTGATATCCTTTCTGGAATAAGAGACAAAAGCAGAATGAATATCCCTTCTTTTCATTTCCGGCTTCTGTACTTTGTTGTCCTGACACTTCACTAGAAAGCTGATTTTTGATGCCGGCACATCGTTGATCGAAAGAACTCCTTTGAATAACACCGTTGATTTTTTCCAATCACTCTTTAAAGTCACCGGAAAATCAAAAATCAAATATTTCTGATTCCAGTACTGTACCTGCTGCTCCTCTTCAATATCAACACCATCTGCACTTATTAAAACCGTAATTTTTGCATGATTCTGAGCCTGCATAGGACTTCCATGTTTCTCTTGAACGGGATCACTTGACTGTGCGATCATGTCATCCACAATTTTCCGATACTGTTCTGCGTAAAGCGTGACCGTCACGATTGCATACTCCTCTGCCTGAATTTGCCTGGGAGCAATGGCGGAAACTTCAACATCACTGACCGCAACACTTTCAGAAGGAATCGTACTTTTGAAATCCTCTGCAAAACCAGGATCTTCTACCGGGGCATTGAGATCACATATATCTTCAAAAAGATTCCGCTCACAGAATGGCAAACCGCTGGTTTGGCTATACATATTTAGGATATACTCTACATCTTTTTCACATTCCCAATACACTTTTAACAGCCAATCTACCTTTTTAGAATACTGTTCCATTTGCCTTCTCATAGCTTCATCATCTATCCGTTTGTAAAATACCTGCGAAGCAAGACTTTGGGCTTCCAATTGCAGACTTCTTGCTTCACAGGAAAAATCACGCAATTCCTGTAAATAGCGGTACAGGAAATTCGGTTGACAATAGAGCTGTGATGTTCTGCTGAGAAAAATTTTTCCTTCCCTGATATCCTTCTCAGATATTTGATTCAAAAAACATATCTGACGTTGATATAAATCAATCTGTTCCTGAAGTTTCTGTTTTAATTGCTCCAACTGCTGAAATTCTTCAAATTCAAGCAAATCTGCTTCTAAAATTTCTGTATTCGAATCCGAAACCGGTTGTCCCGGAATTGTTATTCTTTGTGCACAGTAAAAAACCTTCAGAACTTCTTTGTAGGATTGTTGACAATTCTCGATTTTTTCCAGCATATTCAGGCACTGCCGTGCTGAATCATTTAATCCTTCCGATATAGCTTTTATCTGATACCCAATCTGTTTCTCTATAAAATCTGACAAAATTGCTCCCCCTCCAATCATACATAAATCCACTATCCGTCATCTGTTTCCATTATTTTCCTGTTCGGCTTTACTGACAAAAAATGCCCTGAATCTCAGGAAAAATATTCTATACTTTGCAAATATAGTAACATTCATCTTCCTGAGGTTCAAGGCATTGTCCACGATCTGTTCTTTACTTTTTGTAAACTGCTTTTGTGCTCATTCCTTTTGATTTGAAGAACTTTTTATATGTTTTGAATTGTTTTGCCGGTACTTTTACTTTGATCTTTTTGTATGTACCCTTAAAAGCTTTTGTGCCGATATTTTTCTTTGTCAGCATACTTGTTCTGATGGTGATGGTTCTGAGATTCTTACAATTATAGAAAGCCTGTTTTCCAATCCTTCTGACATTTCTGCCGATCACTGTTGTTCTCAGCAACTGATTGTTTTTAAAAGCATTTGCTGAAATACCGGTCACTGCATAAATTGTACCATTTATCGAAACAGTATCCGGAATTTTTACAACTTTGCTCTGAACCATCTGTCTTACAAACTCAACACTGCGTCCATCTGCAAGCACCTTATAAACACCGTTTGACGCTTTGTCACCTATCATTTCGCCCGGCGTTACTGTTTGCTTTGGCTGTTCCAACTTTGCTAAAACTTTTCCTTCTTCCAGCAACGTGCCACAGTCCTGACAATAAATATCTCCTGTGTAACCTTCCTGGGTATAAGTCGCTTCCTTTGCAAACTTCGTGATTTTTGTTCCGTGACCGGTAGACGGAATCTCCTCAATCTTTGTAGATTCACATACACTGCAAGTGTAAGTTCTGATTCCCTTTTCCGTACAGGTCGTTGCTTTTGTTACGACTCCCTCATCCCAGATATGACCTGTCTTCGGGATCACTGTTCCTGATGAAAGTTTCGTTCCGCAATCTTTACAATAAGTATCCCCGGTGTAACCTTCTTCCAAACAGGTTGCAGATTTCGCACCGCGAAGTTCTGTATTTAAATGTTCACCTGTCGCCGGGATTTCTTCGGTTCTTGTTGTATTGCAGTTTATACATGTGTAGGTTTTTATTCCAGATTCTGTATCCGTTGCTGGTTTTGTTATTCTTCCAGAATCCCAGATGTGGTCTGTTTTGGCGATTGTTTTGCCTGAAGAAAGTTTTTCTCCGCAGTCTTTACAATAGGTGTCTCCCGTGTAACCTTCCTGGGCACACGTTGCTTCTTTGACATTTCGAAGTTCCGTGTTCTGATGATTTCCTGTTGCTGGGATTTCTTCTGTTTTTGTTGTGTTACAGCTTGTACAAGTGTAAGTTTTGGTTCCTGACTCTGTACATGTTGCGGCTTTCGTTACCTTTCCTGCATCCCAGGTGTGCTCTGTTTTGGCAATTGTTTTTCCAGAAGAAAGTTTTGTTCCGCAATCTTTACAGTAGATGTCTCCAGTGTAACCTTCCTGGGCACACGTTGCTTCTTTTACATTTCGAAGTTCTGTGTTCTGGTGATTTCCTGTTGCTGGGATTTCTTCTGTTTTCGTTGTGTTACAGCTTGTACAAGTGTAGGTTTTGGTTCCTGGCTCCTTGCATGTTGCCGCTTTCGCTATTTTTCCTGCATCCCAGGTATGATCTGTTTTAGCAATTGTTTTTCCTGAAGAAAGTTTCGTTCCGCAGTCTTTACAGTAGGTGTCTCCGGTATAGCCTTCCTCTGTACACGTTGCTTCTTTGACATTTCGAAGTTCCGTGTTCTGGTGGTTTCCTGTTGCTGGAATTTCTTCTGTTTTTGTTGTGTTACAGCTTGTACAAGTGTAGGTTTTGGTTCCTGACTCTGTACAAGTTGCGGCTTTCGTTATCTTTCCAGAATCCCAGGTGTGCTCTGTTTTGGCAATTGTCTTTCCAGATGAAAGTTTCGTTCCGCAGTCTTTGCAGTAGGTGTCTCCTGTGTAGCCTTCTTCTGTGCAGGAAGGTTTATTACTATTTTTGACTTCAACATTCATATGCTCACATTTTTTCGTCCAATGAGCATATAATGTTTGATCATTCGTTAACATAATAATATCATCTTCCTCAACTTTTTCTCCATCTTCTTTTTCTGTATACCAACCATCAAAAATATATCCAGAACGGCTTGGATTTGGAAGCACTCCATAGTGTTCCATATTTATAACATTTCGTGGTTCGCATTCGTTTCCACCACAGCTATCAAAATAAATTGTTGGTTGAGTAATAGTAACTGTTTTTGTTCCTAAAAAAGTAACATCCTTTCCTCCACCAATATTCATTGCTGATGCTTCTATCGTATATGTTCCACTCAATGAAGTAATAAACTTTTCTGAGAAACCATGGTTATTTCCTACCGAATATGCATTATTTACATCTGGTCTTTCCAAATTAGCTAATGTGATACCAATTAACGTAGCTTTTCCAGCAGAGTCCTTTGCATAACAATGAATATAAACACTTTCATTTTTATTACTTCGATCAAATGCCCACCCCCTTATAGAAATACAGCCAACCCCACCTGTAGCTGTTTCAAAATTTCCTTCTGCATTATATGTATCAAAATCATTTAATGCTATAGCCTGTGTGCTTCCATCATTTCCATAAATATATATATGACAAAAATAATGTTGACTTACAAAACTACTATATTCAATATCTTTAAAATAATCTCCAGCACCATTATAATTTGCATCGTACCACTTTAGATCTCTCTGATCAGACGTTGACCATACTGCAAATCTTACACTTTTTATTGACGTTGGATTTGATATGGCAACTACCGGTCTAAACGTTGTGTCTGTCGCATTTCCCCAATATACACCCCTTATACTGGGTTTAGAGTAATCATAATTATCTAATCTTTCCATTTCAACCGATTGCACGCTTCCATTATATCCATATACATACACATGACATATATATAACTTATTTGCAAAGTCAACAAAATCAATATCTTTGAAATATCCACCTATTCCATTATAATTCGCATCATACCACTTTAAATCACTCTGATCCCCTGTCGTCCATACTGCAAACCTTACCTTTTCAACTGTTTCTGGATTATTAATTATAACTACTGGTCTAAATGTTATATCAGTCATATTTCCCCAGTATGTGCCCACTATTGTAGGATTATTCATTGTTGTTGTCGACTTAAAATTAGGTCTTATCACTCCCCAAAATTTATTATAATTATGCGTTACTCTTTTACATGCACTTCCTCTAGGCCAATTTTGATCCATGGATACAAATGAATGTACATCCGCCGATAAAATAATTGCAACATGTCCATACGCACTTAACTCAGTCCCCCAAACTGCAATATCTCCCGGCTCCGGTACAAAATCTGCCGTATTTTTTATTCTTATCCATCCATCTGGTAACGCATTGCTTACATAATCACATCCATTACCTTTAACATATTTTGATTGTCCTAAATATTTATAATAGTATGCAATTAAATCTACACATTGTGCACCATACGCTCCATCATAATCAAGAAATTTTCCTTCTTGTGCATAAACCCATTTTAATGCATCATCTCTTGTACCGGCATCTGCTGCCAGTACATGATGAGAAGCCATTAAAGTCATTACTAGAATCATTAAAGCCAATATTGTTACTTTCAACTTCCTTTTTTGTACCATTTTCCTTCTCCTCCGTTTCATAATTCAGACGTTAAGAAACATATATGATACAATCAAATGTAGGAGAAAAAGCACAAGAAAAGCATGAAAAACAGTATTTTTACTGTAATTTCATGCCACTACTCAGATGTACCGAAACGTCTACCTTTCGACACAGTTTTATCTACTATTTTCTTATATCTCCTGTAAAATGTCGTATGACTGACTCCCAACACTTCTGCTGCCTGCCGTGTAGATAATTCTCCCTGTTCACACCTCCTGCAAATTTCTTCAAATTCTTCCGGCATTTCTTTTTCCGGTCTGCCAAATTTTTTACCCCTACGTTTCGCTACTTCGATCCCTTCCATCTGTCTTTGAGAAATAAATTCTCTTTCTGTCTGGGCAACATAGGCAAAGATTTGCAATACCAAATCTGAAATCAGTGTTCCGGTCAAGTTACCCGACTTTTTTCTTGTATCAAGCAATTCCATATCCAACACCAAAATATCTGCTTTGATTTCTTTTGTTATGTACTGCCACTGGATCAGAATATCATTATAATTTCTCCCCAGGCGATCAATGCTTTTGACAATCATCAAATCTCCGGCTTTTAGCTTTTTCAGCAATTTCTGATACGCCGGACGCTCAAAATCTTTCCCCGACTGATAATCACAATAAATATTTTTCTTTGGAATATGATAAGGCTCCAAAGCAAAGATTTGCCGCTCTACATTCTGCTCCTTTGTAGATACTCGAATATATGCATATTGTTCCATTGCTTTCCTCCTGTATTATCTTTTTTCATAATACAATATACGTAAAACAGCAATAAATAAACTTGCCACACTGGCAGGATTAAAACAATCCACCATTGACAATATTCTTCGTGGCACCAGCAAAAATCCTAAGGTACACACCCTCCATAAAATTGCAAATGTATTTGGAATGACATTGAGTGAATTTCTTGATTTTCCAGAGCTGAATGATTATTCTATTGAAGATGAGTAAGACTATAAACAATTATAAACTACATAAAATAGGGAGACTGATGTCTCCCTGTGATATACTATTTAATGAGTGCTATTTAGTTATTATTATTTAATTAATGTTATTTAGTTATTATTATTTTAATTATTATTTTCTCTCAATTTTTACTATATTATATATTTGTTATTCATCTTTGTCAATTGAATTTTGAATTAAATTTTCATCTGGTTGCACATCTACTTCATCCATTATTCTTGCCCATTCTTCATCTGGTTTTACAATTAGTCTAGAGTTCATATATGCCCATTCTACAGGTAACACAGTAACACCTTCATAATATTCATTGGCATCACTTTTTATTTTATTCATGACTAATGCTAATTTAACTGGTGCACCTGGGAAATATAATGGAGCTAAAAGCTGAATTTTATTTTCACCAGTGTCTGTATTATGATAGTAAAATGGGAGTGCTAATTTGAAATTTCTTTTCAGTTTTTTCTCTAAAGTTCCCTTTGCAGCATCAAGCAATACATTGATAAGTCGTTTGTCTGTATAGCCCGCTTCGATAAATCTTTCAATATTATCATCTATTATATGTTCTTTTTTCAAGGTTAATTCTAAAGAGCTATCATATATTAAATCCTTGACATTATCAAAGTAACTTGCCAACTGAGGAATTTGGGAGAAATGCATTGTAAACTGTTTATCCGTTTCTTTAAAAAAACCTACCAAATACCAAGGCAGTCCATCTTTTTTACTACTTTTTTTAAACAAGGCAATAATTTCTTGATCATATATTGTTAATAATCCGGTATTCATGCAACGATATTCTTTGTCCTCTGATGTTATAATTTTGTTTTCTTCACTAAGCCTATTATAAGTAAAAAAGAAATAATTTCGCAAAATGCGGTATGGATCTGTTTCTCGTATTTTTTTATATGTCCATATTTCGGGTTGTGCCATTTTTGCTAATAATTCAAATTTTTTATTTTGCATTTCCCTTGTTCCTAAAAAAACTTCATTTTTTATATTCCCCATATTTTACTTTCCTTTCATTTATAGTAATATATATAATATTATATCATTCAATCATCCATAAGCCTCTGGAAGTTAAATTCCCTTTTCACGTAAAACTAAAAAATGCCCTGAACACCAGAAAAGTACTGTCTTAAAATAAAATGTACTCCTATTACCTTCCCTTGGTTCAAGACATCTTCGATACAATTTATTTTGTGATTACCATAACAGTAGGCGGTTAATTTTTCTGCAGAGGCATACAAAGTACTAATGGCACTCGTTTTGCAACAACCGAAGTAAAATGAAGAATTGTATCCCTCTGATTATATAAGAATCTATCGAAAAATATTAAACCATGAGTATTATGGACTTCATCACAGCCGTGAGCTTCGGCTTAATCTGCTTTCGTATCGGATATACATTCGGCAAAGATAATAATAAATCACAAAATAACCGCTCTACTGTTAGGTTCTCATTGAGTGGAAAACACACTCTCTTTTCACTTTCTCAGTTAGAGGTCGAGATATACCTGTTGTTAAGTCTTAATGACTTATATATAGTATATACTAATTTGACATAATTTGCAACTACATTTTATATAATTTAAGTTTTTCAATATTCAAATTGTGATATTTATTCGTCAATCAAAATCTAAAACAAAAAGTGTGACACTGTTGATCTTTTTCATATCAGTCAATCAAATTTGCTATTTTATTTCTTTCATCAACTTCGACTCTTTTTCTGATTGAAACATGACAACATTCTCAAAACCACAAATGCCACAATACTGATCCCAATGAAAAACATCAATGCCAGATGGACCATCTGTTTTTCTGTTGCTCCCATTCTTCTCAGACAAATGCTGTAAATCACTGCGAAGATTCCTGCACAGATCACGCTGGTAAGGCAGTCTCTCCAGATTGTCTCCCGCTTGGATAATCCTTTCTCCCAGATCCCATTATGTACCATGATAACGGCATACACAATGCCGCCCACCAGGGCACTGACCGTCTCACCCAATACCAATCGAATATCAACGGCTGCCAAAAGCTGTACGATGATCGCTGCCACACAGATCATAAACATAGAAGCAAATGCAACGTTTCCTGCTTTTAATGCTTTTTGTTTGACCCATTCTTCATAGTCTGCTACCTTGTCCAGAGTTTCTCTCATTTCCTGATTCATAGGCTGGCTCCTTTCTCCATCCAGGAGCTCCTTCAGATCCATGTCGTAGTAATCTGCCAGTTCGACCAGAATACTGAGGTCCGGCATATTTGAGCCCGTCTCCCATCTGGAAACGGTTCTTGAGGATACACCAAATTTTTCGGCAAGCTGCTCTTGTGTAAGATTTTTTTCTTTGCGACACTGCTTCAAAAAAGCTCCAATTTTCTTTGTGTCCATGTTTGTACCTCTCTTTCACCTGTAGCTTACCATTTCTTTTCCGTAATTCCCACGACATAAAGCGAGAAATGCCCGATTTCAGGCAGACATTCTATGTCCGGTGCCATTTTTCTTTTAAAATAAGCAGAAATCACATCTTTATCATTTGCTTTTTAACAGGCTCTGTATTCCCTTTATTCCTGCTGTGAAAACAAACATTGCAACATTCACAAAAAAAGAATCTCCTCTCGCAAATACTATACATCCATTCTTCATTCATATACAACCAGTTTAAAAAATTAAACTTATGCCCTAAAATTTCATTTTAGGATATCCAGATAATCTTGCAGAGATTTCGCTTTTAGCTTTTCGTTTCATGTATTTTTATAAGAAATTTGTTTCTCCGACATCCGGCTCACGCTCTTTCGTGTGATCCCGCTTTCTTCAAACCTCTGGATCCTCTGGTACAGGTACAGCTCCCTCATATTGAACCCTATGATCATCAGGTTAAATATCACTTCCACTGCCGCATGGCCGTAACAGTGCTTTGCATGGTAGTACGTCTTTAACTGGTGGAACCCATTCTCTTCGATATCCCACCTACGGTTCATCATCTCCCATAAGATCTCAGGGGCTGTCTGTTCCAGCGTTGTTACCAGCCACATCCATCTCTCTGCTTTCTTCCCTCTTTCCTGCCAGCTTTCATGGTATCTCACTACCCGCAGCCTGTGTGGACAGTTTTCAATTTCAAACCCTGAAATATCCCATACCTCGACCGTCTTTTTTCCACGTTGAAACGATCTCTTTTTCTCCTTCCCCCCGATTGAAAAATCCCCCGGCGTCCTGAAAGATCAGACGCTTCTCATCTTTTAGCCGGATGACTGCTTCCAGTCCATTTTCCTTTATGGTATTGATAAATGGTGCATTCAGGTACAATGCGTCTGCCACGATCACATCCGCAAAGTGACCCTGTCTTTTTCTGAGCTGTTCGACCAGGCGTTTTCCTCCGGTCAGCTCCCCTTCATCCTTTTCCGCTCCGTCCCTCGGTTTCAGCATTTCCTGCCCTAGGATCACATGCGGTGCTTTTCCAACAGTCATGCAGACCACACTCCGGTGGAAATATTCCGTTTCACCTGCACGGTTTTTCCGGGTAAGGCAGCCCGGACAGAACATCCCTGACTGCATCAACTTTTGGGATTTTTCCACGGATGCAGTTTTTTTAATGCTAATTTTTACTGTTCCAAACTTACATCTTCCGGCAACTCCGTAAGTCTCCTGGCTTCTTTCTCATTAAAACCTTCCCGGCATAAATTCCTGTATACCAGTATTTTTCCTTCGATCTTGCCTTCTGTTTTTCCTTCACTCCTGCCAATCTCGATTCCCTTGGCAATGCCCATTTGTTCTAACCTTTCTGCCACATCACACATACTGTGCACTCCTTCCTTCTTTTTCCTGAAAATTTCCTCATAACGTCTATCTCCTGTCATGACCTGCAAAAGTTTCAGCACTTCATCCACATACCTGATCTCTGTTGGATCATCCGGTATATAATCTTTGTTTTTTCTTTTCTGTACAAAAAAATTTGCCACCACTTTGAAATCACTGCGGAA
>OLSP01000228.1_pt1 | contig 54117 bp, 54 predicted proteins | sample 1672941 | NCBI WGS metagenome assembly OLSP01 (sample SAMEA3136739, study PRJEB25190) | human gut metagenome | reverse complement strand
TATGCCATAATCATCCAGCACCACTTCATAATATCCGGGAACAGCTTTTTCTGTAGCATGGTCAAAACGTGAACGGTATCCCTCTTCCGGATAATCCGCCCGGCCGGGATTTAACTTCACATCGCCAACAGCAGGCATCAACAAAATGTCTCCCAAATCAGAATGTCCCGTACCACTAAGATGAGTGTGACTAAAGCCAACAATGGTCTTGTCCCTATATTGGTAACCGGCACAATACTCGTAGGCATTTTTCTGATAAGCTCCATTTACATTATGCGGAATTGTGTCTGTGTCCGGACTCAACTGTACCCATCCAAAAGGAGTACAAGCACCGGGAAAAGTGTGCCCCATCCCATTGGTCCCGATAATCGGATTCACATAGTCTACCGGCTGTTGAGCTATGGCGGACAAAGTTGCTGCCGCCATAGTCATCATCAATACTTTCTTTCTCAAATTATTCATATCAGCTTACTTTGCGTCACGAGAGAATGAATACGGGAAGTCTGATTCGTTGATACCTCTTCCCTTATTCGGTTTGTTATCCATATCAAACACCAGACGACCGCCTTTCAACAGATCGAAATGGTTCAGATAATTCTTTGTATAATTCTTGCCATTATAATTCAATGAACGAATATAACGATTATCATCGTTATTCTTCGGGGCGGAGATTTCCAGTTTCTTGCCGTTCTCCAGTGTAATCGTTGCTTTCTTGAAGTAAGGAGCTCCCATTACATATTCATTGCTGCCGGGACATACCGGATAAAATCCCAATGCAGTAAATACATACCAAGCCGAAGTCTGACCGTTATCTTCATCTCCACAATAACCGTCCGGAGTAGGAAGATAGAGGCGGTTCATCGTCTCACGCAACCAATATTGGGCTTTCCAAGGTTCGCCAGCATAGTTATACAAATAGATCATGTGCTGGATAGGTTGGTTGCCATGTGCATAGTTACCCATGTTAGCAATTTCCATTTCACGAATCTCGTGATGCAAGAGTTTTTTCGCTTCACTGCCGTAAGTAGCAAGGTCAGATGGAATGATGTCCATGTCGTATCCGGCACGGACTGCTTTTTTCTGTTCCTCGATCTTACTGCGGTCCAGGTCGGTAATCTTTCGCTTTAGCGTTTTGATGGCTTTCACCTGATCCACCGACTGAATGTGCATACTTTACCACCTCTCATCTATTTATTTTAATAGTATACAAGATGGGATAGTGACTGTGCCAACTTCGTGCACATTGGGCACAAGGTTGCTTCATCTCATCATATACTGTTGTAATATAAAAGCGATGCAATGCCACTATAATTTCAACAGATTCATTACCAGTTTTACCATCACATCTTTTTCTTCTGATTTTGATTCTGCAATCATCAATGTAATTGCTACTAACGTTCCATCACTGAGTCTTTTCTCTCCATCTAAGAACAACGCATTGTTCTTGTCTAAAAATTCCAGGAACAGTGATGCGGCAATTCTTTTACAACCATCTGCATATGGATGATCTTTTATCATAAAATACAATAGATTCGCCGCTTTCTCTTCCAAGGATGGATACGCATCCTGTCCAAATACACTCTGGTAAACTGCGGCAATAATTCCTTGTACCTTACCAGCCTCTTTTTCTACACCAAATACATCTGTTTCAAAAGAATCCTTCATCTGACCAACCATTTGAACACACTCTTCATAAGTAATGCGGTATACTGGAGTACTTCCCTCTGGCTTACTTAATGACTGGTGGTCATATTGATCCAGAAGAATCAATGCATCTGTGTATTCATTCACAGCTCTGAGCACATCTTTCTCCTCTATATCAAGTGCATCTGCAAGCATCCTTGACTGAATATCAACTGTTTTCTTAAGTGCCTGAAGACGCTTTTCATTGATTGCATAGCCTTTCAAAATAAACTGTTTAAGAACATTATTTGCCCATTTTCTGAAAGCTATACCTCTTTTAGAATTAACTCGATATCCGACAGACAAAATCATATCCAAATTATAAATTTTGGGTTTTCGTCCTCCTGTACTTCTGTCGGAAAAACCGACAGAAGTCTCATCCAGTTCTCCTGAAGCAAGAATATTTGAAATATGTTCGCTTACTGTAGCGTGCTTAACATCAAACAACACTTCCATTTGTTTTTGCGTCAGCCAAACTGTCTCCTGCTCAGGATTGATTTGAACTTCTATATTGACATCGCCATCTGTAAATAATACGATTTCATTCTTCATCTTTTAGTTCCCCTCCACGAATATTTCCCGATAACATTTCTAATGTAGATTTTACTGTATTTTTCAGATTCAGTCCATCTTTTAGTCCCAACCGGTAGAAAAACATTTCTGCACATACACCCATGTAGCTATACCACTGGCCTCAGAGATGATTCCTGTTATGATTTTACGCATGATATCCTCAAATTCTGCTATTTCCTCTTTGGAAACGGTGTCATAGACATCAGGGTATAGTGGTTATCGGAAGCTGGTGCTCAGGATACAACCATCAAGAAAATTGTGGGACACTCCGGCACTATGACTTTGACCAAAAAAGTTTCACCACATATCTAGACATTTCACCAAGAGTTAAGAGGAAAGAAAAACCCCAGAAACACGCGGTTTCTGAGGTTTGATATACTTTTTCGTATTCTCTTTTTGATAATCGAGATTAACGTTTTGAGAACTGTGGTGCACGTCTAGCTGCTTTGAGACCGTATTTCTTACGTTCTTTCATTCTCGGGTCACGTGTCAGGAATCCTGCTTTTTTCAGGACTGGTCTGAACTCGCCATCTACGTGAAGCAGTGCTCTTGAAAGACCATGTCTGATAGCACCGGCCTGACCTGTTGTACCACCACCGCGTACATTTACCAGTACGTCGTATTTATCAGCTGTCTCTGTTGCTACTAACGGCTGACGAACGATTACTTTCAGTGTTTCCAGACCAAAGTACTCGTCGATATCTCTTTTATTGATTGTGATCTTACCTGTACCAGGTACTACATATACTCTTGCGATAGATTTTTTTCTTCTTCCTGTACCGTAGAATTTGTTAGCCACTGTCATTTACCTCCTATTAAAATGTTAATACTTCTGGCTTCTGAGCTGCATGTTTGTGATCCGGACCAGCATATACAAAAAGTTTTTTGTACATTTCTCTTCCCAGAGATCCTTTTGGAAGCATACCTTTAACTGCCAGTTCGATAACTCTTTCCGGTTTCTTGTTTAACATTTCTTTCAGAGTTGTCTCTTTCATTCCTCCAACGTAGTCGGAATGTCTGTAGTAAACTTTCTGTTCCAGTTTTTTACCTGTTACTTTGATTTTGTCTGCGTTTGTGATGATTACATAATCACCTGTATCGATAAACGGAGTAAAGATCGGTTTGTTTTTACCTCTTAAGATCTTTGCTACTTCTGATGCTAATCTACCTAATGTATATCCTGTTGCGTCCACTACATACCATTTTCTTTCGATTGTTGCTGGACTAGCCATATAACTTTTCATGGGGTAACCTCCTGATTGATATTCCATTATGAGTTTCTATAGTAAAATGTCGTTACCGGGGCTTGGATCAAACATTTACATACTTCGTCACATTGCTTAATTATATTATACAGACCCGTGTGTGTCAACCTTTTTTTACATTTTTTACGATTCTTATGAACCTTTTTTACGATTGTGAGTCTGCAAAGCACGGAATGATCCACCGGTATCGCAGTTTTAATTTTTAACCTCAACATCTTAACACTTAAAAGAAGATTTTCCGCACATCATTGAACATCACCATTACCATCAAAAGCATCAGAAGCATCAGTCCGACAAAATGCACCATTCCTTCTTTCTCGGGATCGATCCGTTTCCCACGGATCAGCTCAATGATCAGAAAGACCAGTCTGCCGCCGTCCAGTGCCGGGATTGGCAGAAGGTTCATGACACCCAGGTTTGCTGTCAGAAAGATCGATATGTTCAGCATATTCAGCCATACATAGAAACCTCCGGAGGACTGTGACTCCTGATACGTCTCTCCGATGTAACTCACAACACCGACCGGACCGGACATATCATTGATGCTCGCCTGACCGGTAAAGAGCATTTTAATACTCTCGATTGTCAGCTGAATCCAATATTTTACTTCATAGGCACTGTATTTCAAGGTGCCGAGGATACCGCATTTTTCGCGGTAATTGGAACTGCAGCTGATACCGAAAATGTAGCGACCGCTCTCATTTGCAACCGGATCCATCTGAACGGTGATATCTTTGCCGTCGCGTTCTACCGTCATCGTCACGGACTGTTTCTGATGAAAAGTCACATAGTTGGTTACTTCTCTTGCCACATGGATATTGCTGTGATTGATCTTTTTAACAATATCGCCTTCTTTCAGGCCTGCTTCTGCTGCCGGGTATCCGTCACTCACCTGCAGGATTACCGGTTTATCGTACCCGATACTTCCTATAATAAACATAGACAGTACAAATGCCAGGATAAAGTTAAATACCGGACCTGCTGCAATAACTGAAATCCTTGCCCATACGGATGCCGCTGCAAATGCTCCCGGTTCCATCGTTCCTTCATCTTCTCCAAGCATCATGCAGGAACCGCCAAACGGCAGAAGTTTCCAGGAATATTTTGTTCCTCCTTTGTCAAAGCTTAACAGTCTCGGTCCCATTCCCAGAGAAAATTCCACAACCGTAATGCCATTTTTCTTCGCCAGCAGAAAATGTCCGAATTCGTGAAAAAGAACAATCAGGCTGAAGATCAACAATGCTATAATTATGCTCAATTTACCACCTGCTTTCAATCATTTCATAAGTTTCCTGTTCACACTGCAGGATCTGTTCCACCGTTGGAGCTTCAATCACTTTGTGTGCATCCATACAGGTTTTGATGATCTCGTAAATATCCAGAAAACCGATCTTGCGGTTCAAAAATTTGCTGACTGCACGCTCGTTTGCCGCATTAAATACAGTCGGCATGGAGCCGCCTGCTTTTGCCGCTGCAAAGGCCAGCGGAAGTCCTTCGAAATTCTCCATATCCGGTTTTTCGAAGGTGATCTGTGACAGGCTCCAGAAATCCAGACGTTCTCCGGCCAGATATTCCCGATCTGGATAGAACAGTGCATACTGGATCGGAAGCTTCATATCCGGGGTTCCAAGCTGGGCGATCACCGCACCGTCTTTGTACTGCACCATGGAATGGATGATGCTCTGCGGCTGGATCACAACCTGGATCTGATCCAGTTCCACATCAAACAGCCATTTTGCCTCCATCACTTCCAGTCCTTTGTTTACCATACTCGCAGAATCGATCGTGATCTTATGTCCCATCGACCAGTTTGGATGTTTCAGTGCATCCTCAAGCTGCACATGTTTCAGAAATGCTTTATCTTTTCCGCGGAACGGACCGCCGGATGCTGTCAGCAGGATTTTGTCGATCTGTGTTTTCTTTTCTCCGTTTAAGGACTGGAAAATCGCACTGTGCTCGCTGTCCACCGGAAGGATCTTTACGTTGTATTCTTTTGCCAGAGGCATAATGATATGACCGGCAGTTACAAGTGTCTCTTTGTTTGCAAGTGCAATGTCCTTTCCTGCTTTTATTGCTGCAATGGTCGGGCGTATCCCGATCATGCCAACGATCGCTGTCACCAGCACTTCTGCTTCTTCCATTTGTGCGATCTCAAGAAGTCCCTCCATGCCGGAAACGATCTTCACCGGAAGGTCTGCGGTACAGATCCGCAGCTCCTTTGCTTTTTCTTCGTCCCAGACAGCTGCAATCTGCGGATGAAACTCGCGGATCTGGCTCTCCAGCTGTGTAATATTATGACCTGCTGCCAGTGCTTTTACGCAGAGCCTTTCCGGATTGGCACGCACCACATCCAGCGTCTGCGTTCCGATCGATCCGGTTGAACCCAAAACTGCTATATTTTTCATTTGTTCCTCCTTATCTCATCATAAACATGGAAAGATAATAAATAACCGGTGCAGTAAAGATCACACTGTCAAAACGATCCATGATCCCGCCATGTCCCGGTATCAGTGTACCGTAGTCTTTGATGTTGTGATTACGCTTGATCGCTGATGCTGCCAGATCTCCGACCATGGAGATCAGTGCTCCGACTGCACAGATGATCGCATAAGTGATCACCGGATTTTCTGCCTCCAGATGACTGCCTACGACTGCCGCATAGACGGCTCCCAGAAGTGCCGCACCGACAACACCTCCGACGGCTCCTTCCACGGATTTCTTCGGGCTTAAAACCGGAGACATTTTGTGTTTCCCGATCAGCATGCCGACACAGTAAGCACAGGTATCACATCCCCAGGAACACAGAAAGATCAGCCATACAAGAAATGCTCCGTCGCGGATCATCCTGGTCTGATAAATGTAGGACAGCATGACACCCACATAGACCACACCGAAAAAGGCTGCCATCACCTGTTCTGCATGATATTTCGGATAAGAAAACACATAGACAAACATCATGGCGATCAGCACAATGATCAGGTTCATCATCGCATACTCCGAATATCCGAGACTCAGCAGAATATAATGTAAGATCACGCCCAGATATCCCACCACTGCCAGCAGGTTTTCACCCTGTTTCTGTACCTTCACTGCACGGTACAGTTCAAACATACCGATCAGCGATACGATGGTCAGTGTTCCGTACAAAATCCAGCCTCCGCTGCAGATTGTCAGAAGTGCCACTGCCACCAGAACGATACCGCTGATAAGTCTTGTCACAAACATATCTTATTCTCCTTTCACACCGCCATATCTGCGTTCTCTTCCATTATATTTCTCAATGGCCTTTAACAGTTCTTCTTTATTGAATGCCGGCCACGGAACTTCCGTGAAATAGAACTCCGAATAAGCCAGCTGCCACAGCAGATAGTTGGACAGACGCAGCTCACCGCTGGTGCGAATCAGAAGATCCGGATCCGGTATCTCTCTCGTATCCAGATATGCAGAGAAGAGATCTTCTGTGATGTCTTCCGGTTTTACTGCCCCGTCTACGCAGTCCTGGCTGAGCTGACGGATCGCACGCACGATCTCATCACGGCTTCCATAGTTGATCGCAAGGTTGAAATTCAGCCCGGTATTGTTTTTGGAAGACTCAACCAGTTCTTTTAAGCTCTCCTGCAGATCATCTGCAAGTGCCGTCGGATCTCCGAGAACACGGACTTTCATATTATTTTCCCTTGCTGTCTTGATACAGGTCTTTGTATAGCTTCGGAAAAGCTTCATCAGCCCGTCAACTTCTTCTCTGGAACGTTTCCAGTTCTCAGTCGAAAACAGATAGACCGTCAGATATTTGATACCGATATCATAAGCGTCACGGCAGATTTTTTCCAGATTCTTGGCACCGCGTGCATGCCCGTAATTACGCGGCATCCCTTTGCTCTTTGCCCAGCGTCCGTTGCCGTCCAGAATGATTGCTACATGTTGTGGAATATTCATACACAAAACCTCCTGTGTGCAAAAAAGCAGGGATGCCACACTGCAACATCCCTGTATTTACCCAATATTTACCTTCTAAGACTACACGGTCATGATCTCTTTTGATTTCTCCTCGATAGCCTTGTCGATATCCTTGATATACTTGTCTGTCAGCTTCTGGACATTTTCTTCCAGCTCTTTGACTTCGTCCTCGGATACCTCTTTTCCCTTTCCAAGTTTCTTGAATGCATCGTTTGCGTCACGTCTGATATTGCGGACAGCAACTTTTGCACCCTCGCCTTTTTTCTTCACTTCTTTTACCAGATCTTTTCTTCGTTCCTCTGTCAGTTCCGGGAATACCAGACGGATCACTTTTCCGTCGGTATTCGGATTGATGCCAAGGTCGGATGTCTGGATCGCTTTGCAGATCTCTTTGATCAGAGATGCATCCCACGGCTGAATCTTGATCATACGCGGCTCCGGAACGGTAACGTTTCCTACCTGCTGAAGTGGCGTCGGTGTTCCGTAGTACTCTACGGTGATACGATCCAGTACGTGCGGATTGGCACGACCTGCACGGATCGCTCCGAACTCTTCGAGCAGATTGTTATATGATTTTGTCATTTTGACATCGTATGCTTTGATTCTTTCATCCATTTCTGATTCCTCCTGTATTCTGGTATTATACGGTAACTTTTGTTCCGTTGAATTTGCCGTTTACGGTATTGACTATGCTGTTCTCTTCGTTCAGCCCGAAAACAAGCATCGGCATCTTGTTTTCCATGCAGAGAATGGACGCTGCCATATCTACTACGCCCAGTTTGCGGTCGATGACTTCCTGAATAGAGATTTCATCGTATTTTTTTGCATCTGGGTTTGTCTTCGGATCACTGTCATATACACCATCAATGGATTTTGCGAGCAGGATCACATCTGCCTCAATCTCAATGGCACGAAGCACGGTTGCTGTATCGGTGGAAAAATACGGATGTCCGGTACCTCCTGCAAAGAAAGATACAATCCCTTTTTCAAAATATTTATTGACACGGTCTTTTGAGAAAAGTTTTGTAAACGCTCCGCATGCAAACGGTGTCAGGATCTGTGTTTTCATTCCGACAGAACGGAAGATCTCCGATACATAAATGCAGTTCATGACCGTTGCCAGCATTCCGATCTGATCCGCTTTTGTGCGGTCGATATTCTCACTGGAGCGGCCTCTCCAGAAGTTACCGCCGCCGATCACGATGCTGACTTCCAGACCTGCATCGACAATCTCTTTTACCTGTTTTGCTACTTTTGTAACGGTCGGCTCATCAAAGCCCATATGTTTATCACCTGCAAGTGCTTCGCCGCTTAATTTCAATAATACTCTTTTCATTCTGCACCTCAATCTGTTTTTTTGTTTCGAGACAGTTTATGTGTCTGTTTACCTGAAACTTTCTGCTGAGAGTATATCATATTTCCTTTGAAACTACAACTAAGAATTCTCTGAGTACTTCCACGGATTTTTCCTTCGGTCGGCATATTTTTTTGCACCGGAAGAGAATCTCCGCAAATTTTGCTATACTTTTTCCCGCGTTTTTGTTATAATCACGCTTGGTATCCGCACAGCATACGATCTGTTGCCCGTCGGATACCCAGTAACTCAGAAACATAACCTGAATATGGGAGATATCATATGAATGCAACTTTATTTCTGGATGCTGCACTGGACGCACTGCTTGACAGTCTTCGCATGCTTCCCTTTTTATTTGTAGCTTTTCTGATCCTGGAAGCCCTCGAACACTATTCCAGTAACCGGCTGACGCATTTCTTTCAGCACAAAAAAGGCGGACCGGCCATCGCATCCCTGCTTGGCTGCATCCCTCAGTGTGGATTTTCCACTCTGATCTCAAGCCTTTACTGCGGAGGCATTGTCACAGTCGGAACCTTGATTGCTGTATACTTATCCACTTCGGATGAAGCGATCCTGATCCTTCTTGCACATCCGGATCGGGCTGGTGTGGTCGGAAAGCTTCTGCTCGCCAAACTGATCATCGCCATTCCTGCCGGATATCTGGTTGATTTTATCTGGAACAGATGGAGACATCCTCAGAAACACGTCGAGGATCTCTGTGACCACTGCGGATGTCACGATCATCACGGTATTATAAGGCCGGCACTAAATCACACGTTAAAGCTTTTTGCTTTTATCCTTGTGTTCAATGCCGTTCTGAATCTTCTGCTCGAAGGGATCGGGCTGGAATCACTCTCGAAAGCCCTGCTTGGCGGGACTGTCTTCCAGCCGTTTCTGACTGCACTGCTTGGGCTGATTCCGAACTGTGCAGCTTCTATCCTGATCACACAGCTCTTCCTGGAAGGTGCGATCAGTTTTGGTTCTGCCGTTGCCGGTCTGTGCACCGGTGCCGGGATTGGACTTGTAGTCTTGTTTAAAACCAGTCGGAATAAAAAAGAATGTTTTGCCATTACCGGTATTCTCTATCTGATCGCTGTGATCGCCGGAATGATCCTGCAGCTGATCGGATAAAACATCCGCATCCGCTTACAGGCACTCTGGCTTCTATTTGATGTCCAGTTTGGCAAAAGCCGCCGCAAACGCGTTATTTAACGGTTCGGCGGCTTCTTTTTGCTGTTTTTTCAGATAACTCTGCACATCCCGTTTGCTGACACCTGCTCCTTCCTTTTCTCTTCGGTTTTTAAATGCTGAAAGTTTCTCTTTGTATCCGCATTTGCAGATAAATGTCTGATCTTCTCCTTTTCCGTACAGTTCCATCTTTTTATGGCATTTCGGGCATCTCGCATTGGATGTTCTGGAAAGAGTTTCCCGATAGCCGCATTCCCTGTCCTGACATACCAGCATTTTGCTGTTCTTTCCATTGACCGCAAGCAGTCTTTTGCCGCACTGCGGGCATTTCTTGTTGGTCAGGTTATCGTGGCGGAAGGTCTGTGTGCCTGCCTTGATCTCACGGATCAGTTCTTCGGTATAATCGCTGATTTCTTCAATAAATGCTTTTTCCTGTAAATTTCCTTTTGCAATGCCGGAAAGTTTCATTTCCCAGGCTGCCGTCAGCTCCGGTTTCTTCAGTTCGGACGGAACCAGCTCCAGCAGCTGTTTTCCTTTTCCGGTCACATGGATCTCATTTCCCTTTTTCTCCATCAGGAAAGAGTTAAACAATTTATCAATGATATCGGCTCTTGTCGCTACCGTACCAAGTCCGCCCGTCTCGCCCAGTGTTTTTGCCGCTTTTGCATCTTTGCTTTCCATGTAGCGGACCGGATTTTCCATGGCGGAGAGCAGCGTTGCCTCCGTAAAATAAGCCGGCGGCGTTGTCTTTCCGGTTGTAACTGTCACTTTTGCGACCGGCATACTATCGCCCTTTTTCACGGATGGCAGCGTCTGTTCTTTCGGTGCCGCTGCCAAATCGTCCGCTTCTTCCCATTCTTCATCCGTTTCAAGATTTTCATAGGCTTCTTTCCAGCCCTGGCTCTTCACAATCTTACCTTTTGCCGTAAAACTCTCTCCTGCCAGCCCGCCGGTAAATACGGTCTGATCATACTCAAATGCCGGAAGCAGTACTGCCATGAATCTACGTACTACCAGATCATAGACCTTACGCTCTTCGTTCGTCATCGTCTGCAGATCCACAAACTGCTCGGTCGGAATGATCGCATGGTGATCCGTCACTTTTTTATTGTCCACAAAAGAAGCATTTTTGCGGATCGGACGCATGGAAAGGCTTCCTGCCAGTTTACGGTAAGGTCCGACGCTGCATGCCTTTAAACGTTCTTTTAAGGTATCTGCCACATCGGTTGTGATATATCTGGAATCGGTTCGCGGATAGGTCAGCACTTTATGACTTTCATAGAGACGCTGCATGATATTTAAGGTCTCTTTTGCCGAATATCCAAAACGTTTGTTGGCATCTCTTTGCAGCTCCGTCAGATCATAAAGCCCCGGTGCAAATGTTTTCTTTGCTGTTGTTTTCACCTCTTTGATGATCATTTTTTTGCCGCTTTTGATCTCTGCTTTTACTTTTTTCTCAATTTCATCCATTCTCTGTTTCTGAAATGTGCAGTAACCGGAGCTTTTTGCATCTTTCCAGGTGAAACGCACGCCGCCGGATAAAATCTGCATGCCATAATATTCCTTCGGTACAAAACTGCGGATCTCTTTCTCGCGGTGTGCCACCATCGCAAGCGTCGGTGTCTGGACACGGCCGCAGGACAACTGTGCATTGTATTTGCAGGTCATCGCTCTGGTAGCGTTGATGCCGACCAGCCAGTCCGCTTCTGCCCTGGCTTTTGCCGCATGGTAAAGATTGTTGTACGCTCTGCCGTCACGCAGGTTTGCAAATCCTTCGCGGATGGCTTTGTCTGTGACTGAGGAGATCCACAGACGTTTGATCGGCTTTTTGCATTCTGATTTTTCCAGGATCCAGCGTGCTACCAACTCTCCTTCTCTTCCGGCATCGGTCGCAATGATAATCTGATTTACATCCTTGCGGAACAGCTGCTTTTTCACCAGCCCATATTGCTTTGCCGTCTGTCTGATAACAACAAGCTGCATTTTTTCCGGCATCATCGGCAGTGTTTCCATGTCCCATTTGCTGTATTTTTTATCGTATTCTTCCGGATCTGCAAGCGTCACCAGATGTCCCAGTGCCCAGGTTACAATGTACTTGTCCCCCTCGAGTGCTCCCGGAATGTTTTTGCTGCAATGTAAAACTCTTGCAATATCTCTTCCCACAGAAGGTTTTTCTGCGATCACTAATGATTTCATATGCTTCTTCCTCTTTTCTTCTATTTTATTTTGGGTTTTATCTGATGATCAGTCGCTGTGTATGATATCTGAACTTGTTTGCTTTGTTCCTTGTGCGGACCTGAAATCTATTGTAAACGAAATTTTCGTTCATGTCACGAAGTTTAAGTCGAACATATTTTAGTCGGAGAGTCAAGCGGATACTCTCAATGAAAGCAGGGAACTTGCCTGATTTGATCAAATATCTGACTGTGATATATTTCAGCCTGTTTTCAGTTTTTTATGCTATACTGATGATGCCAGGGTTACAGAATTTCGCAAGTACGCAGTACAGAGCAATTCGTATGGCATCATCAATTATATTCATTCGCAGGCACTGTCTGCAATGTCTGATCTTATATACACAGGAGGCGATTTTATGCAGATTTTAATTATAGAGGATGAAAAGCGGCTGGCGGATGCACTTGGGCAGATTATGCAGGAAGCCAGATATCAGGCAGATATTGTTTACGATGGCCGGGACGGGCTTGCCTATGCTTCTTCCGGCGATTACGATGTGATCGTGCTGGATGTGATGCTGCCCGGCATGGATGGTTTTGAGGTCGTACATCATCTGCGGGAGTCCAAAATTTCCACACCGGTCATCATGCTGACGGCTCTTGACGATGTAAAAAACAAGATCACAGGCCTCGACAGCGGTGCGGATGACTATATGACAAAACCATTTGTCCCGGAAGAACTTCTTGCAAGGATCCGTGCCCTCTCAAGACGTCAGGGTGAGGTGATTCTGGAAGAACTGACGTTTAATGATCTGACGCTCAATCTCTCCAGCAACGACCTTTCCTGCAAAAATAAATCCATTCATCTTGGATATAAGGAATTTGAAATCCTCAAAATCCTGATGTCTAATCCGAAGATCCTGATTTCAAAAGAAACGCTGATCGTCAAAGTCTGGGGTGCAGAGTCTGCTGCCGAAAGCAACAATGTGGAGGCTTATATTTCGTTCTTACGCAAGAAATTCCACTATCTGGATTCGAAAGTCACGATCGGAACCGTCCGCAAAGTCGGCTACCGGCTGGAAAGTGAGGAAACATCATGATCAAAAAACTGCGTCGCAAATTTGTGATCATCAACATGTCCCTGGTTGCCGTGATCCTCTGTGTGGTGCTTGGCATGTTCTGTTTCACCCGTGTACACGCTTTTCGTGCAGAAAGTGAAATAGCAATGCGGCAGATGCTGAACAGCTCACGCTCAAAGGAGCCGCCGAAAAATGACACGAAACCTCAGTCTCCAAGTCTTGATTTCGGTCCAGGCGGACGCAATCCGGCATTTAACTCGACCCCGGTTTTTCTGGTCACTCTTGATGAAAACAACGAGATCACGGACACCAACTCCAGCGGCTCCTATACCGTAACGGATACGCTTTCCGAAGCTGCCGTAAGTGCCGCATTTGCTGTTTCCGAAGATCAGGGATATCTTTCAGATCTGAAGCTGCGTTTTATCAAGCAGAATACACCGGAAGGCACAAAAATCGCCTTTGCCGATACGGTCCAGGAAACACGTGCTCTTGGCGAGCTTGTCATTCAGTGCGTCATGATGCTTCTGCTTTTTCTGCTCTGTTTTCTTCTGGTCAGCATTTTTCTGGCACGCTGGGCATTAAAACCGGTCGAAAAGGCCTGGGAACAGCAGAATCAGTTTATCGCTGATGCTTCCCATGAGCTGAAAACACCGCTGACTGTAATTCTCGCCAACCTTCGGATTCTGCTCTCACACAAAGATGCCACGATCCGCGATGAACTCCAGTGGGTGGAAAGCACGCAGGAAGAAGCCGGCCGTATGAAAAAGCTTGTAGAAAATCTGCTCTTTCTGGCCCGTTCCGATGCGAAATCCACGCCAATGCTCTACAGCACGTTTTCGTTCAGTGACCTGATCCTTGGCTGTCTTTTAACTTTTGAGCCGGTTGCCTTTGAGCAGGGTGTCATGATAGAAGATGAAATTTCTGATGATATTTTCATATCCGGTGATGCTCCACAGATTCGACAGCTGGTTGCCATTTTGCTGGATAATGCCTGCAAATATGCCGGCATTGCAGATGTTCTTGAAAAATCGGGCAGTTCAGATAAAAAAGTTACCGTCACCCTGACATCTGAAAACGAAAAAATAAAGCTGACTGTCCACAATACCGGAAAGGCCATCCCGGAAGAAGACCTGCCACATCTGTTTGAACGCTTTTACCGCACCGACAAATCGCGAGCCCGCACGGACGGCGGTTATGGACTTGGTCTTGCCATCGCTCAGACCATAGCAAAAAACCACCATGGTAAGATCACGGTGGTCAGTGCCAAAAATCTCGGTACTTCTTTTACGGTCACATTTCCTGTGTCAAAAGAAAAAGAATCTGCCTGATTTCTGATATTTATTTCTCATGTTTAGCTGCAAAACGCTCTGACTGTTCCTGGATCAGTGCTGCATCTTCAAAATAATTGATACGCATCGCACGCTTCACTTCAGCCATCGTTTCTGCTGCTGCTTTTCTTGCTTCTTCGCTTCCTTTTTTCAGGATCTCATAGATCTCCGGAATGTGCTGTTCCAGCTCTTTTCTTTTTGCACGGATCGGTCCCAGCTCTTCCTGCATCACAGCATTGAGGAAACGTTTTACTTTTACATCTCCAAGTCCGCCCCTCTGATAATGTGCTTTCAGCTCATCCAGATTTTTATAGTCCGGCAGGTAACGCTCAAAATGTTCCGGTCTGCTGAATGCATCCAGATAAGTAAAGACTGCGTTTCCTTCTACGCTACCCGGATCAGACACTTTGATATGGTTCGGATCGGTGTACATACTCATGATCTTCTGGCGAACTTCTTCTTCTGTATCGGACAGATAGATGCAGTTGCCAAGAGACTTGCTCATCTTCGCCTTACCGTCCGTACCCGGCAGGCGACAGCATACTTCATTCTCCGGGATCAGTGCGGTCGGCTCTACCAGTGTCTCGCCGTATACGCTGTTGAATTTGCGGACGATCTCTCTTGCCTGCTCGATCATCGGCAGCTGGTCTTCTCCTACTGGAACAGTCGTTGCCTTGAAAGCTGTGATATCGGATGCCTGGCTGATCGGGTAGGTGAAAAATCCTACCGGGATGCTTGTCTCAAAATTACGCATCTGAATCTCAGTCTTAACGGTTGGGTTTCTCTGCAGTCTGGAAACAGTAACCAGATTCATATAGAAAAAGGAGAGCTCTGCCAGCTCCGGAACCTGTGACTGAATAAAAATCGTACATTTTTCCGGATCCAGTCCGCAGGAAAGATAATCCAGTGCTACCTCAATAATATTCTGACGGATCTTCTCCGGATTGTCTGCATTGTCCGTCAGTGCCTGTGCATCTGCAATCATGATAAAAATCTTGTCGTACTCTCCGGAATTCTGCAGCTCAACTCTGCGTTTCAGAGATCCAACATAATGTCCTACGTGAAGTCTGCCGGTCGGTCTGTCGCCGGTCAAAATGATCTTTTCCATCTTTATTCCTCCTGAAATGCAGCCTGAAAACCGCATTTAATCATCTGATTTCTCTGTCCTCTAGTATAGAACAGACGAGGCTGCAACGTCAATCCTTTTTTCCACTCTGCCAAAAAACAGACTCCTGTATTCTTTCTTGATACAGGAGTCTGTTTTCATTACTTTAATTTGAGAATATCGTCTTCGGCGGATTTCACTTAACATGCTGCCAGGATTTTCCCATTTGGATTGTTTTCGAATCATTATGGCGTGACTATTTTACAAAATCACTTCTCATCCACCACCTGGAACACGTAAAACTTCAGATAATAGGACTCTTCTGCCGCCCACAAAATCGGGTGATCCGGTGCCTGGGTGCGGTACTCGACCTGACGCAGGCGTTTGTGGACATTTCTTGCCGCCTGATGGATGGTCTGTGTGAACAGTTCATAGGTCATAAAGTGTGAGCAGGAACATGTTGCCAGGAAACCTCCGTCACGCACCAGTTTCATCGCACGCAGGTTGATCTCACGGTAGCCTTTCACGGCATTTTTCACGGAATTTCTGGACTTGGTGAAAGCCGGCGGATCGAGGATGACCACATCGAATTTCTCCCCTTTTTCTTCCAGTTCCGGGAGAAGTTCAAAGACATCTCGGCAGATAAATTTCACGCGGTCCTCCATACCGTTTAACTTGGAGTTCAGTATTGCCTGCTCTACGGCAAGTTCGGAAGCATCAACTCCTGTCACTTCTTTTGCCCCGCCATATCCGGCATTTAAGGCAAAGGATCCGGTGTGTGTAAAGCAGTCGAGCACTTTTGCATCTTTGCAGAGATGCTGGATCGCTTTTCGGTTGTATTTCTGATCGAGGAAGAATCCTGTTTTCTGTCCGTCTTTGACATCGACCATGTAGCGGACACCGTTTTCTTCGATCTCCACGTTGGTATCAAACGCCTCTCCGATAAATCCCTTGTACAGCTCCATGCCTTCCTGACGGCGTACTTTTGCATCGCTTCGCTCATAGACACCGCGGATCTTGATGCCGTCTGCTGCCAGGACTTCTTTTAGCAGCTCCACGATCTGATCTTTCAGGCGGTCAATGCCAAGTGCCAGGGACTGTACGACCAGCACATCGGAAAATTTATCTACCACCAGTCCCGGCAGAAAGTCTGCCTCGCCGAAGATCACACGGCAGCTTCCGGTATCGCTGACTTTTTTGCGGTAATCCCATGCCTCCTGCACACGCATCTTCAGAAATGCCTCATCAATCTCCTGATGACGGTTTCTTGTCATCATCCGCACACGGATTTTGGAATTGCGGTTGATAAAGCCTTTGCCAAGTCCGTAGCCGTCAAAATCATGTACTGCCACGATATCTCCGTCCTCAAAGCTTCCGAGGATACTTGCGATCTCATTGTCAAAGATCCACAGTCCTCCTGATTTCAACATTCTTCCTTCGCCCTTTTTCAGGGTAACGATTGCTTCGCTCATTCTTTTTTTCTCCTTATCTATCCTACCAGGTCAAACAGCGACAGCTGGTTGCTCTCTGGCAGATCGCCCAGAATTCCCAGATCATCCATCAGGTCGATGACTGTCTTGCTGACTTTTGTCCGGTCTCTGAAATCATCTTTTGATAAAAATTTTCCTTCTTTTGCCGCATCCATAACGGCATCCGCAGCCTTCTCTCCAAGACCCTCGATCGTACTTAACGCCGGCATCAACTTGCCGTCGATGATCTTAAAACGTCTCGCATCTGCCTGATAGAGATCGAGTGGCAGAAAATCATAACCTCTGGCATACATTTCCTGCACGATCTTCATGTCTTTCATGGAATCCTGCTCTTTTTTGGAGAGTGCATCGCCTTTTTTGCGATATTCGTCCATGTAGTGAAGCAGTTTTTCCTGTCCCTGACACATCAGCTCATAGCTGAATGCAGAAGCTCGTATACTAAAATATGCCGCATAATATGCCAGCGGATAAAAAATCTTGTACCAGGCAATGCGGAATGCCATCATAACATAAGCTGCCGCATGTGCTTTCGGGAACATGTATTTGATCTTTTTGCACGACCAGATATACCAGTCCGGCACATCGTGTGCCAGCATCTCCTCTTCCCACTCCGGTTTCAGTCCTTTCCCCTTTCGCACGCTCTCCATGATCGTGAAGGACTGCTCGCTGTCCAGCCCTTTTCCGATCAGATAAGTCATGATGTCATCTCGTGTACAGATTGCCGTGGAAATGGTTGCCTTGCCTTCTTCAATCAGGGTCTGTGCATTTCCAAGCCATACGTCTGTTCCATGGGACAGACCGGAAATGCGGACCAAATCTGAAAAGCTCTGCGGTTTGGTATCCACAAGCATCTGGATAACGAAATCGGTTCCAAACTCCGGAATACCAAGCGAACCGAGCGGACATCCTCCAAGCTGCTCCGGTGTAACGCCAAGTGCCTCCGTGCTGACAAAAAGCGACATGACTTCTTTATTGTCCAGCGGAATGTCCTGTGCATTGATGTCTGTTAAATCCTCCAGCATACGGATCATCGTCGGATCATCGTGTCCGAGAATATCGAGCTTCAAGAGGTTGTGGTCGATGGAATGGTAGTCGAAATGCGTCGTTATAATATCCGTTGTCATATCGTTTGCCGGGTGCTGCACCGGTGTGAACGAATCAATCTCCTCGCCAAGAGGCAGAACGATAATACCGCCCGGATGCTGCCCCGTTGTCCTTCGCACGCCGGTACATCCTTTTACGATACGGTTGATCTCGCAGGTACGCTTCCGCTCGCCGCGTTCTTCGTAATAATTTTTCACGTAACCAAATGCCGTCTTCTCGGCAAGCGTACCGATTGTTCCGGCACGGTAAGTCTGGCCTTTTCCGAAAATAACCTCGGTATAGCGGTGAGCATTTCCCTGATAATCACCGGAGAAATTCAGGTCGATATCCGGCTCTTTGTTTCCCTTAAATCCAAGGAATGTTTCAAATGGAATATCAAATCCTTCTTTTCGAAGCTTCGCTCCGCAGACCGGGCAGGTCTTATCCGGCATGTCACATCCGGCTCTTCCTGCATAGGCTTTCACATCCTCGGAATCAAAATCGCTGTAGTGGCATTTCTCACAATAATAATGCGGACGCAGCGGATTTACCTCGGTGATCCCCGCCATCGTCGCTACGAACGAAGATCCGACCGAACCTCGTGATCCTACCAGATAGCCGTCCTCGTTCGACTTCCACACCAGTTTCTGTGCGATGATGTACATAACGGCAAACCCATTGGAAATGATGGAGTTCAACTCTCTCTCCAGTCGCTCGACAACGACTTCCGGAAGATCCTCGCCATAAATCTCATGGGCACGGTTGTAGCAGATCTCACGCAGACTTTTGTCCGAATCCGGGATGACCGGCGGACATTTATCTGGTCTTACCGGCGATATTTTTTCGCACATATCGGCGATCTTGTTCGGGTTTGTGATCACGACCTCTTCTGCTTTTTCACTGCCAAGATATTCAAACTCTTTGAGCATCTCTTCTGTTGTACGCAGGTAAAGCGGTGCCTGTTCGTCGGCATCGGTAAATCCTTTGCCCGCCATAATAATGCGGCGGTAAACTTCATCCTCCGGATTTAAGAAATGCACATCGCAGGTCGCCACGACCATTTTGTTGAACTGTTCTCCGAGTTTTACGATCTTGCGGTTGATCTCCTGAAGATCTTCGATCGTCTCCACATCGGTCTTGTCGCTTCGAAGCATAAAAGCATTGTTGCCGATCGGCTGGATCTCCAGATAATCATAGAAATTGACCAGCCTTGCGATCTCCTGATCCGAGCGATGGTTTAACACAGCCTGATACAGTTCGCCCGCTTCACAGGCAGAACCAAGCAATAGTCCCTCTCTGTGACGCACAAATTCGCTCTTCGGGATCAGCGGTCTTCGGTTATAATATTTCAAATGTGAACAGGAAACCAGGCGGTAGAGATTGATACGTCCAAGATCGTTTGTCGCCAGCAAAATTGCATGGTGCGACGGACTCTTGCGGATCTTATCCACGGAAGTACGCCCCAGCTCATTGACTCCATCCAGCGTTGTAATATCTCTCTGCTGAAGCATTTCAATAAATTTCACAAAAATCTCTGCCGTACATCCGGCATCATCAACGGCTCGATGATGGTTCTCCAGTGATACTTTCAGTGCCTTTGCAACCGTATCCAGCTTAAAACGGTTCAGCTGCGGCATCAACACCCTTGCAAGTGCTACGGTATCGACAACCGTAAATTCTTTTTCAATGCCCTGCCGTTTGCAGTTTGCTTCGATAAATCCCATGTCAAATGATGCATTGTGTGCGACCATCACGCATCCTTCCGAAAATTCCAGGAACTTCGGCAGGATTTCTTCGATTGTCGGAGCGTCGAGCACCATGTTGTCGTTGATGCTGGTCAGCTCCTCGATCCGATACGGGATCGGCACTTCCGGGTTGACAAAGGTGCTGAATTTATCCATGATCTTACCATTTACCACTTTGACGGCACCGATCTCGATGATCTTGTTTACCACCGTACTGAAACCGGTTGTCTCCAGGTCGAAGACTACATAGGCATCCTCCAGGCTTTGATTTCTGGAATTGACAACGAGGTCCTGCAGGTCATCCACCAGATAAGCCTCGCATCCGTAAATGATCTTAAAGTCCTCATCCGGCGAAACCGCGTGGTTCGCATCCGGGAAAGCCTGCACAACACCGTGATCTGTGATGGCGATCGCCTTATGTCCCCAGGATTTTGCCCGGTTTATGATGTCTTTTACATCGGAAACGCCATCCATATCACTCATTTTTGTGTGACAGTGCAGTTCCACACGTTTCTCCGGCCAGGTGTCCACCCTCTGTTTGCGGAAATCCTGGATTTTTTTGATACCAAACACCGAACCGATACTGAGCTGTCCGTCAAACCGGTCGATTGTCGTCACGCCGCGGATTTTCAGAAACGCACCGGTTTTGATATCTTTTAAAATCTCCGGCACCTGCTCTGTCTGTGCAAAAATCTTGATCACAATGGTATCTGTAAAGTCGGTCACTTCCATCATAATAATTGTTTTATTATTACGGATGTCACGCGTCTCCAGCGTCTGTACCTGTCCGCGGATCGTCACTTCACCCATCTCTCCCTGGATCTGCTCGATCGCCAGAGATTCACTTTCAAAGTCACGTCCGTAAAGCACATCCGGATTGTCCGAGCGACGCACGCTGCGAGATCCGTCTCCTCTGGAAAATCCGGAACGGAATCCTCCTTTTCCCTGGAAATTTCCTCTGTTTTTTGGTATATCTGCTGCTTGTTTCTCGACTTTTTTCTCGCTCTTTCCGTCGTTTTTCTTTTCTGGTTTTGCTTTCTCTTTTTTCGCCGCTTCTGCCTTTCCTTCCGCTTTTGCAGACTCCACCTGTCCGTTTTCTTCCGGCAGATTCTGAGGCTCTTCCGGATTACCAAGCACGGCATTTTGCAGGATCGCATCGACTTCCTGCTGAATACGCAGCTCGCTGTTTTTATGCGACTTGCTCTCCACCGGCTCTTTGAAAACAGTCTGCACCTTAAAATGCATGCCGCAGCGTTCGCAGAAAATTTTCTCCAGGATCTGCAAAAGCTCCTCAAGACGCTCTTCCGCTATCACATTCTTTTCGATGGTCAGCGTCATCTCATCGTCCGCTATGAAAGTACATTCTGCCTGACGCAGGATGCTGTAAAGGAAGATATTATAATCTCTGATTTCAGATAGAATACTGCTCTCATACTCCTGCATCAGCGTTCTTGGCGTATATTGTCTGGATAACTGAAATTTGACAATGATCTTTACGTCCATCGATGCATTGCCAAAAATCTGTCTTCGTATCTCATGCTCCGTATCCTGCACGGACTGCCAGTACAAAAGCCTCGGGCTTTCCATATATACCCTCATTCTGTCTCTTGCAGAAGTGACGGTTACTCTCGTAACCGTCGCCTGAGAAAGTAATCCTCTTAAGTTGTCATTTACCTTTAAAGTCGGAAATACATCAAAAAACTCTTTAGGCATGAATCTCATTCCAGTGAAGAAGCTCTTCTCTGAGAGCATCCAGAAGTTCACTCTCAGGCACTTTCTTCACCACTTCCCCCTTCCTGATCAAAAGACCTTCGCCTTTTCCGCCGGCGATCCCGATATCCGCTTCTTTCGCTTCGCCAGGTCCGTTTACCACGCAGCCCATGACCGCAACTTTGATATCCAGTGGAATATCTTCTACCATATTTTCAACTTTGTTTGCCAGACCGATCAGATCGATCTGTGTACGTCCGCAGGTCGGACAGGACACAATCTCAATGCCTCCTTTTCGCAGCCCCAGCGTACGCAGGATCAGCTTGGCAGATTTGATCTCTTCTTTCGGGTCTCCGGTCAGAGATACACGGATCGTATCACCGATGCCCTGCGAAAGAATGATACCAAGTCCGACAGCGGATTTGATGTTTCCGGATAAAACTGTTCCGGACTCTGTGATACCGACATGGAGCGGATGACCGGTCTTTGGTGCGATCAGCTCATGTGCTTTTGCACACATCAGTACATCGGAAGATTTGATGCTGATGACCAGATTGTCATAGCCCATATCTTCGATCATATGCACCTTATCCAGGGCACTCTCCACGATCCCTTCTGCCGTCACGCCGCCGTATTTTTTCACCAGGTCTTTTTCCAGAGAACCACTGTTTACACCGACACGAATCGGAATGTTTCGCTCTTTGGCCGCATCAACTACAGCCTGCACACGCTCCCTGCTGCCGATATTTCCCGGATTGATGCGGATCTTGTCGGCACCGTTTTCGATCGCTGCGATCGCCAGTTTATAGTCAAAATGAATATCCGCTACCAGTGGGATCGTAATCTGCTTTTTGATCTCTTTCAATGCACTCGCAGCTTCCTGTGTCGGAACTGCACATCTTATAATATCGCATCCTGCTGCAGTCAAAGCCTGGATCTGTGCCACAGTTGCCCGCACATCTTCTGTTTTTGTATTTGTCATAGACTGGATCAGGATCGGATTTCCGCCTCCGATCACCCGGTTGCCGATCTTTACCACTTTTGTATGTTCTCTGTACATAAATCAGACCTCCCTAATGTCAGCAAAGCTGACCAAAATCGCATACCAAGTCTCACGTATGTTCGACTTGACTTCACTGTACCTGTTTTTCATATTTCACAAAATAATATTCCAGATCAAAATACGTCTGCTCATCGCTCGTCGCCGTGATTTTCCATTCTTCCTTCTCATCCAAATTTGGAAAATAAGCATCAGCCTCATATGCATGGTCAATCTTTGTCATATGAGCCGTATCGCAGTATGGAAGCATCTGACGGTAGATCTGCTCTCCGCCGATCACATAGACATCCTCACTGTCATATTTTTTCAGCTCTTCCAGCACTTCCTCGACACTGTGCACGATGATGGCACCTTTGACCTGATAATTCTGATTTTTTGTCAGGACAATGTTGACTCTGTTTTTGAGCGGCAGTCCGTTCGGAAAACTCTCCAGTGTCTTTCTGCCCATCACAACTACTTTTCCGGTTGTCATCTGACGGAACATCTTCATATCGTTCGGAATACTGACCAGCAGTTCATTGTTCTTGCCGATCGCCCAGTTCTTATCCACAGCAGCAATCAAATTCATCTTACTTATCCTCCTCTTTTCTCATTCTTTACACTTTTTTATCCGGTAAATGTATTCTGTCATGCCAGCTTTTACACTGCAACCGGTATATGTTTGATCTGCGGTCCGGTTACGTAATCTTCTACATGCAGATCATCCACGGTAAATTCATAGAAATCTTTTTTCTCCGGGTTCAGCCATACTTTCGGAGCCGGATGCTCTTCTCTTGTGATCAGTTCCTCGATCAGCGGAATATGTCGGTCATAAATATGGGCATCTGCGATCACATGCACCAGCTCGCCGACGTACATATCACACACCTGTGCCAGCATATGCACAAGCAGGGCATACTGTGCCACATTCCAGTTGTTTGCCGTCAGCACATCGTTCGATCTCTGGTTTAAAATGGCATTGAGCGTCAGCTTATCCTCGCCCTTTTTCTGTGTCACATTGAACGTCATGCTGTAGGCACAAGGATAAAGATTCATCTCATGCAGATCCTGATGCACGTAAATATTGGTCATGATCCGGCGGCTGTACGGATTATTCTTCAGATCGTAGATTACACGGTCCACCTGATCCATCTCGCCTTCTTTGTACTGATGCTTCACGCCGAGCTGATAGCCGTAAGCCTTTCCGATCGAGCCGTCCTCATCTGCCCATGCGTCCCAGATGTGAGAATTCAGGTCATGCACATTGTTGGACTTTTTCTGCCAGATCCACAGAAGTTCATCAAACGCACTTTTCAATGCCGTTCTTCGAAGCGTCAGTGCCGGAAATTCTTTTCGCAGATCGTAACGGTTGACCACGCCGAATTTCTTGATCGTGTACGCCGACTCATTCGTGTCCTCCCAGACCGGACGCACCTTTTCTCCTTCTGTGCTCACTCCGTTATCCAGAATATCTCTGCACATTCCCTTAAATACTTTATCTGCATAGCTCATGCCATTTCCTCCTGTCTTTTTTACCCCGTTTTCAGTTTCCAAGTTTGATCAGACTGTTGTCCTCTGCAAATCCGGCCGCATTATACAGAAACAGAACATCCGTATAATCGCCCTTTTCCATATATTCTTTGAGACTTTCGCTGTAATAGCGAAGATCCACAAAATCGACTTCTTTAAAATCATGCAGCGTAAACGGAATAAAACAGTGTGCGTAAGAATCCTGCACGACCAGAAGCTTCCGTTTGCTCTTGCTGTCTGTCTTTACTTCCACCAGACTCTGATTTCCGCCAAAATAAACGCTGTATTTGTCTCTTATTTTCAGATAATCATACTGATAAATATCATCTGCCGTCTCGTTTTTCGCCACATAATTTACCTGATATTTTTCCTTTTTCTTCGGAATATAAACATGGATCGTATCGCTGCGGTTGCGTCCGCCGACCTTGGCATCAACCGTGCCGAAGAATCCATCTGTGAGCATCTTCTTTTTATAATCAGACAGTGCAAGCGGAGAAAGTCCCTTTTCTTCTGCCCATGCCGCATACACATAATATGCTGCTTCCGTGGTCCAGTGGTGGTCTGTGCGGTAATAAAGCTGAATATTCTTATGCTCACGCAGAACACTTCCACTGTCAAACCAGGTGCCTTCCGGCATTGCATCCGCAACTTTCTGAAGGTAGACTTCTTCATCGTACGGAGATGCATATTTCGGCAGATGATCTCTCAGAATGTCCACCGCATTCGGCACAACCATCGCTGTTGCATGGTCTTTGCCGTATGTTTCCACACACGTTTCCATGAAATTCTTCAGGTAACCGATATTGGCATTTGCACTCGGTGCCGTAAAGCTTTTGGAATGTGCCTCAATCAGATAATCATCGTCTGCAAAATATATATCCTTGCTCTCTGTTTTAAAAGTTGCCTTCTCGATCGCAGTCTTTGCACTGATCCAGCCATCCCGCATCGGGAACTGATCCGTCAGATACGTTTCAAAATCTTTTTCAAATTTTCCGGAAAAGCAGCTTTCAACCGATGCTTCCGGCATCTGTGCCAGTGCTCTGTTCTCCCTCTCCGAAAATTCTCTGGAAGGCGTGACCATCGTCCAGATTGTCATTCCGAAGACCATGCACAGAAACACAGCGATCACTGCTATATTCTGCTTTTTTGTAGTCATATATTCTCTCCATTCTGTTTCCCTGTTTAAAGATGTTATGTTAATGTACAAAGATGCCTACGAATTGTTCCGTACTTCGTACTCTCACAATTCTATAAACATCATTAAAATCTAAAATATAAAAACGGATTGTACGTTGCATCTACCAGATAAGCGACTGACACAAAGAAGATCACCGCATAAAATGCAATGTAGATCACATTTTCCGCCCAGGTCCGCTTTCTGCCGCCAAGCACAACGCCGGCTGCTTTCTTTGGCAACATCGTCGAACCGAGGATCGCCAGAACAAACAGGACGGCATAATTACCAAGCAGGTAGAGTGTCTCGTTATTCCACAGGCCCTGTCCGAATCCGCCAAACATGGCTTTCAGATACGAGATCCCATATGCCATATCTTCGCATTTGAAAATGATCCAGCCGATCACCACAAAAAACATGGTGTAAATCCGCTGAATGATTCCAGGAAGACGGTTCAGCACCTTTTTCAGCACCAGCTTTTCGATCAGCAGAAGTGCTCCGTAGTAGCAGCCCCAGAGAACATAATTCCAGTTCGCCCCGTGCCAGATTCCGGTCAGCATCCAGACAACCAGAATGTTGCGGATCTGCTTTGCGATCTTGCAGCGGTTGCCGCCAAGCGGAATGTAAACGTATTCTTTAAACCAGGAACTTAAGGAAATATGCCATCTTCTCCAGAATTCCGTGATACTCTTTGAAATATACGGATAATTGAAGTTCTCAAGGAAATGGAAACCGAACATCTTTCCAAGCCCGATTGCCATATCCGAATATCCTGAGAAATCAAAGTAGATCTGGAACGTATAAGCCAGTGCCCCAAGCCATGCCGTACCTGCTGCCAGTCCATCGACCGGAAGTACTGCAATGGCATCCCAGAGTGCACCGATGTTGTTCGCGATCAGGACTTTTTTGCCAAGTCCGATCATAAAACGATGAATACCTTCTGAAAAATCGGAAGTATTTTCCTTTCTGTGCTCCATCTGCTCTGCGATCGTCTTGTACTGCACGATCGGTCCTGCGATCAGCTGCGGAAACATGGAAACATAAGTGCCATACTTGATCCAGTTTTTCTGAACCTCCGTGCTTCCCTTGTATACATCAATCGTGTATGACATTGTCTGAAACGTAAAAAAAGAAATACCGATCGGCAGCGGTATCCCAAGCAGTGGTATTCCCGCACCGGTTAATGTATTGACCGTCCCGATGAGGAAGTCCGCATATTTAAAAAATCCAAGGATGGAAAGATCCACAAGGATTGAAGTCATAAGAAAACGCTTCGCCTTTTTCTGATTGCCTTCCTTTTTCGCTTTGTCGATCCCTTTTCCGATGAAGAAATCCATGGTGATCGTAAAAAGCATCAGAAATACATACTTCGGTTCGCCCCACGCATAAAAAAACAGGCTGAAGAGCAGCAGAATGACATTCCGAAGCTTTCGCGGTGCTATATAGTAGAGGATCAGTACTGCCGGCAGAAACCGGAACAGAAACAACAGACTGCTGAAAACCATAATTAAAAACTCCCGTCTAAAAAAACTATTTACAATTATCGGGTTTATTATATAATATAGGAGGAGAAAAGACAATATTATTATTTTACAATACTTTATACTTTAAGATTAAGAGGGGACATTATGGTACAGCAGAAAAGACGAAAGCCGCGTAAAACCGCCCGCTTTCTTAATATGCTCCTGCTTGTCTTTGCGTTTTTAGTTGTTTTTGAAGGTCGTCTGATCATCAATATCGCTTCCAAAGGCGGCATAAACAAGCAGGTAGATGAGCAACTCAACAAAATATTCTCTTCCAGTGATTTTCAGAATCAGGACGAAGCTACGGCAGAAAGTGAGACTTCATCGGAAAGCGCTTCCAAATATCCTGCCAACGTCACACCATTTGTAAACGGAGCCGGATCTACCTCCACTTCTTCCGTTACTGTGGACGACAGATGCATTGTAAAAAAACAGACAACGCCGGTGGATGATTCTTACTTTTCTGATGCTGTATTTATCGGTGATTCCAGAGTCGAGGGATTCCATATGCAGTCCGGCATTACGCAGGGAACGTTCCTGACCGGTGTCGGCATGAACTGCACGGATATTTTTGAGACACCGTACATATCTACTGCCAGTGGAAATGTAACCGTAATACAGGCACTGAAAAACAATTCTTTCAAAAAAATGTACATCATGATCGGTACCAACGACCTTGGTTATCCGGATTTTGAAGAATTCCGCAAGAATTATACAAAATGTCTTGCAGAACTCCGCAAACTGATGCCGAATGCCATTTTTTATGTCAGTGCCGTGCCATACGTGGAGGAAGCCAAAGTTCAGACCGGCGACTATGTAAACAACACTAACATTGACACGGTCAACCAGATTATCCTTGAAATCTGCAGTGCCAATGGTTATTATTATCTGAATCCAAACGAAGTGTTATCCAACGGAAACGGTGCACTTGCCGCCGATGCTACCAGCGACGGTATCCATATGTATCCGGAATACTGTGCAAAATGGCTGGATTATCTGCACACGCATTATGTGACAGCTGACAGCAGTTCCAGTGATTCTGAAAGCGAAACTGCATCTGAGAGTGAAACTGCTTCCGGTGCTTCTTTGTAACCTGGCAGAGCATACAGAAATCATGTTTCCGAAACGGTATGATTTTTTCAGCTTGTCCGTTTTCGGAACATTATTTGAGGCAGATGAAAGTCTGTTCTCACATTAATAAAACATAAAGCAAAGGAGATTAGAAACCATGAAAAAACTCATCACACTTCTTGTGACCATCGCTATGATCGGTGTCATGCTGACCGGATGCGGCGGTTCCGGCAAAGAAGTCACAGCAGACCCTGCAAAACTTGCAGAAGATCTTTCCAAAACAGCAAGCGGAGACACCCTTTCTTCTATTTCCGAAGATATCCTGGCTTCCACTTACCTGGTAGACACTTCCAAAATTGATTCCTGTGCTGCTTACGTCGGTACCGGTGCTACTGCATGCGAAGCTGTTGTCATCAAATGCAGCGACAGCTCTTATGTTTCAGAAGTAAAAGGACTTTTTGAAACACGTGTAAAAAATCAGTCCGATCTTTACTCTTCCTACAACGCAGATGAAGTAAAGAACCTGGACAATGCGATCATCAAGACTTCCGGAAACTACGCTGTTCTGTGTGTTACCAACGACACCGCAGCAGCTGAGAAAGTGCTCAAAGAAGCAGGTTTCTAAATCATACCTCAAATGTGCACAGAAAAATATATCATGTGATGTATAGACGTGCACCTCACAGTAAGTATGCCAGATACATTCTTAAACAGGTATACGGTATTTACAGGTAAAAAACAACAAGAAGCAGGGATCTCAGATCGAGAAACCTGCTTCTTGTATAGAATGTGCAGTGATTCTAAGAAGAATATGTCAGCTTTCGCTGACCAGAATCACGCACCAAGTCTCACGTGCGTTCGACTTGAAAAAAATACTTATCTCTATTACTATAGTGTTTTCCATATTTCCGGAAAAACTTCCACACTTCTTTTCAAAATCCCATTCATATAAGCGATCGCCACGCCATAATTGGTGATTGGAATAGCAGCATCCTGTGCACAGGCGATCCGGTATTTCATTTCCCGCTCGTTGAGCATGCAGCCGCCGCAGTGAATGATCATTCTGTATTCTGACAGATCCATCGGAAACTCCGTGCCGCTTGTAAAATGAAACTCTATCTCCTGCCCGGTGTGTTTGCGAATCCAGTTCGGAAGCTTCTCTGTCCCGATATCACCACACTGGCGATGATGCGTACATCCCTCACAGATCAGCACTTTATCACCATTTTTCAGATGATCCAGAGCTTTTGCTCCACGTACCTGTACTTCCAGCTCGCCTTTGTAGCGTGCAAAAAGAATGGAAAATGAAGTCAACATTACATCTGACGGTATTTCTTTTGCCACTTTGCCAAACACCTGACTGTCCGTGATTACAAGCTTTGGCTTTTTTCCGAGATTCTGAAGCGTATCCCAAAGCTCATCGTCTCTTACCACAACCGCTGTTGCACCTGCTTCCAGCACGCCGCGAATTGTCTGCTGTTGCGGCAGGATCAGCCTGCCTTTCGGAGCCGCCTTATCAATCGGCACAACCAGGACTGCAAAATCTCCCATCTCAAGTAGATCTTCTACCACAGGATATTCTGGCTTTTTCTGTTCTATTCCGGAAGCAATCTTTTCTTTCAGTTCACGGATCTGAAGATTTTTTGCAGCACTGACCCACAATACCGGAATCTTCTGTCCTCTCACAGATGCAGCATTTTCTGCTCTCTCTTTGAACTGCTGCCCTTTTTGACACTCTTCCAGCAGATCCGCCTTATTCATGACAAGGATACAGGGTATCTGCTTTTTTTCGATCTGCTTCAGTAATTTCTGCTCTTCTTCTGTAATCCCCTCAACTGCACTGCACACAAGGAGTACAATATCTGTCTTATTTAACACCTGATAACTTTTCTTTACTCGAAGCTTTCCAAGCTCACCTTCATCATCGATTCCCGGCGTGTCGATCAGTACCACCGGACCTAACGGCAGAAGCTCCATCGCTTTATAAACCGGATCTGTCGTTGTCCCGGAAACATCGGATACGATTGCCAGATTCTGTCCGGTCAGTGCATTGATCAGGCTTGATTTTCCGGCATTTCGTTTGCCGAAAATCCCGATATGGATACGTTCTGACGCCGGCGTTGCATTCAGACTCATAGGCTTCTTCCTCCCGACACTCTTGCATTAAAAACGAAAATCTCTCTGACCGTCTTCAATCTCTTTTAAGTGGTACTCCAGTATCTCTCTTGTCTTTTCTCTTGGTACATTCGGAATCTCTTTCTCAATCAGTTTCAGACCGATTTTTCTGGTATCTTCTGATGCATAATCCATCAGATATTCTTTTAATGTCATCAATGCATTCGGATGACAGCAGTTCTGGATCTGACCGCTCTTGCACAGGCTCATAAAACGGTCTCCCGTTCTTCCTTCGCGATAACATGCGGTACAGAAACTCGGAATATAACCGAGGTGCATCAGCCAGTTTACAACCTCATCCAGGGATCGATTATCACTGACATCAAACTGTGCAGAATTATCATCTTCCGCTTCCGGTTCTACATAACCGCCAACGCTCGTTCTGGAACCGCCGCTGATCTGTGATACACCAAGATGCAGCACCCGTTCACGACAGGCCTGACTTTCTCTCGTAGAGACGATCATGCCGGTGTACGGAACAGAAATACGGATACATGCCACAATCTTTGCAAACGTATCATCGTCAATGCCATTATCAAAGGTCTCCGGATCAATGTCATCGGCTCTGCGGATACGCGGCACGCTGATCGTATGCGGTCCCACACCATGTACCGCCTCAAGGTGTTCTGCGTGCATCAGAAGTCCTGCAAATTCATAACGGTACAATTCCAGCCCAAACAGTACACCGATGCCTACATCGTCAATCCCCCCCTCCATGGCACGGTCCATCGCCTCAGTATGGTAAGCGTAATTGTGCTTCGGTCCGGTCGGATGCAGTTTTTCATAACTTTCTTTATGATAGGTCTCCTGAAAAAGAATATAAGTTCCGATTCCTGCCTCTTTCAGTTTCCGGTAATTTTCCACCGTTGTCGCAGCAATGTTTACATTCACTCGGCGGATCGCTCCGTTTTTATGTTTGATGCTGTAAATCGTCTTGATACTTTCCAGCACATATTCGATCGGATTGTTGACCGGATCCTCCCCTGTCTCCAGTGCCAGACGCTTATGCCCCATATCCTGGAGTGCGATCACTTCTTTTCGGATCTCTTCCTGTGTCAGCTTTTTGCGGCTGATATGCTTATTCTTTGCATGATATGGACAGTATACGCATCCATTCACACAATAATTTGATAAATACAGCGGTGCGAACATAACAATTCGATTGCCGTAAAAATCCTTCTTGATCTGCTCTGCAAGAGCGTAGATCTCCTGATTTTTCTCCTCGATATCACAGTCCAGAAGCACCATCGCCTCCCTGTGTTCCAGTCCCTTTCTCTTTTTTGCTTTCTCAAGGATCTGAGCAATCAGAGCTTCATTATGCTTATTTTCTTCCGCATAGCGAAGCGTCTCAAGAATCTCCTCGTGATTGATAAATTCTTCCGCTTTTTTTGATTCTCTGTCATACTGACACATTTTCATCTCCTGCCTTTCTTCTCCATAGTCTGACACATTCCCCAGGCTTTTTATCATTTAGCAGAACCTGTCGATATAAAAATGGATGCATCCATTTTTTCTCCATTTGTTCCCTGATTTATTTTATTATACCGACTCTGGATATGAATTGCAATCGTTGACTTTTTCTCATTTATAAGGTATGGTTTTGTTATTCCATGATGCCAGAATTTTGAAAGTGCGAAGTACAGAACAATCCTTTCTACGCTCCGCTTCGGTCGGTGCTAAACATGTGCCACTGGCACATAGCACCCCAGTATTCGCATATCGTGGGATTATCATCCCACTTTTATGCTCATATCGGGGCGGGTCCCAAGGTCTTTCATCCACCTATGAGCAAGCTCATGTGGATTTAGACCTTTTGACCCTGGCATCATATCATATTATTTCAGTCGAATATTGAAGGAGTATAGCTATGAAATATCAGAAATTATTAAGTCTCACCCGTCAGGCAGTCGATACTTACCAGATGATCGACGAAGGCGACCACATCGCAGTCGGCATTTCCGGAGGAAAAGACAGCCTGACGCTTCTGTGTGCACTCTATGGCCTGAAACGCTTTTATCCGAAATCGTTTGATCTGACTGCCATCACCGTGAACCTTGGTTTCCAGAATCTTGATTTGGAGCCAATCAAAAGAATGTGCCGGACACTTGAAATTCCCTATAAAATCGTGGATACACAGATTGCCCGGATCATTTTTGAAGAACGCCGTGAAAACAACCCATGTTCTTTGTGTGCTAAAATGAGAAAAGGCGCTCTCAATGCTGCCATCAAAGAACTTGGCTGCAATAAGATCGCCTACGCACATCATAAGGATGATGTGATCGAGACTATGCTTCTGTCTCTTCTTTATGAAGGACGCTTTTACTCGTTCCCACCGAAAACATATTTAGATCAAATGGATCTGACTGTGATCCGTCCGCTGTTTTTTGTCGATGAAGCGGATGTGATCGGATTCTGGCATAAATATCAGCTCCCGGTTGCCAAAAGTCCCTGTCCGGCTGACGGACATACACGCCGCGAGTACAGCAAACAGCTTCTGCGTCAGTTGAACCTGGAAAATCCTGGTGTCAAAAACCGGATGTTTACTGCCATTCTCAATGCGGAACTTTCTGACTGGCCGGATCGTATAATCCCTGACCGCCACTGATGGAAAGCGGAAGATATTTTCGCTGCTTTCTGCGTTTGTTGTATTTGGCAAAACCGGCCACTTTGTTGTAGACCCAGAAAGAATACAACAGCAGATCGTTCGCCTTGCCGATTTTTTCTTTGGTCGTACCATGATAATACGTGCCGCCTGCCTTGATCGGTGCTCTGCGTTTCACTTGCTCGATCAGATCGGATTCTGTATGGATCGGTTCACGAAATTCTGTATATGCCGTTCCAATGCAGTCCGCTTTGTGAGAATCACTGCCGCCAAACTCTGCCAGAAAGTACTTTCTGGCCGCCTTCTTTGCTTCCTGATTCCGTTCTTCCACTTCACAGGAATTGTATGCCTCAAGGAAATCAAACTCCTGCATGATCTTCGGATTCCGCTGATATTTCTTAGAACTTCCAAAACTTAAATATTTCTCTCCAAACGGATGTGCCGGTCCGAGAATTCCTCCGTAAGCATGTACGACCCTGGTCAGCAATTCTACCGGCATCCCCCGCATTTCCAAAATACGCGGCTTTACACCTTCCGGCAGAATTACCAGAAAATGTCCTGCATTGTTTGTATCATACTCAATTCCCTTCAGCACTACGAAGTCCGTATACTTTTTTCCTTTGATGTGATCTCTCCAGTATCTGTAACCATTATAAGAATTATGGTCAGATACCAACATTCCCTGATAACCTTTTTCCTTCAAAATGCGAATATATTCTTCAATTCCGACTTTTCCATCCAAAGATCCCTCTTTTGTATGGCAATGCATATCAAATTTCACAAGAAACTCCTTCCTGAAACGCTCTTTGTACTGAAAAACCACATTCACAGAACGCTGGTTTTTCAGCTTCTTGCCTGTCTGCGACGTGCATGACGTTCCTTCTGTTCATCTGCTTCGCTTTTTCTGTGACTTTTTTTCTCTCTCTTATCTTTTCCCTTTTCTTCTCTGACATCCGATGTCTCTGAAATATTTTCTGCCGGTTTTTCAAGCAGAAAAACACTGTAGCCTGCTGCCAGTGCCGCAAGTGATGAAACCGGATATACCCACCAGTCTTCCCGGTGCAGCAGCGTCTTTATAACAAAAAACATCAGTACTGCACAGACCAGAAACAGCCCCGCCCGGTAAAACCGAAAAGCCAGTATACCCAGGATCACCGCACAGACTGCACCGATTCCGAGACACAGTCGCACATTTGCGAACAGTACACGGCTCAGCTGATATCCGACAACCATCCCCGTACATGCTGCTATTACACAGAACAGCAGCTTTCGAAATCCCTGAAATATGTTCATTGTATGTTTTATTCCTCCGTTCTTCTGACACTTCCCTTTTCTCTTGATTGAATAAGCTTCCCATTTCTATATCACAGCAGAAAATCCATCCAACCGAAATTTTTGTTTTCTACTATTCTTCTCCTGCTAAGAGTATAGCACAGCTGCCTGCTTTTTGCTACCTCAATCCCTCAAAAAGCATCTGGACTCTTTTCCCTTCTTTTTCAAGCAAAAAACATCCGTTCTTTCCTCAGATTTTCTCTGATTCTTAAGAACGGATGCCTTTCGTTTTTTATTTCTTATACCACTTTTTATTTTATTCTTCTGCTGTCTCTTCTGTCTCTGTCTCCGGTACAACATTATGTACGGCTGTTACCGTTGCCACAACTGCTTCCGGATCGGTTGACAGATCAATCTCTTTATCTTTTGCAATCTCCAGATCCTTTACACGGATCGTATCGCCGACTTTCATATTTCCAACATCTACTTTTACTTTATCAACCAGTGCTGCCGGCAATGCTTTGTATGCGATCTCACTTAAACCTTCCTGTACAACACCGCTTGCAACTTTCTCTGCATTTACCAGAATGACTTCTGCAACGGAATGAACTTTTTCATTGCTTACCAGAGCCTGGAAATCAATCTCATCCACTCTTCTTGCCATTGCATTGTACTGAATGTCTTTGATCAGGGCATCATACTGTTTGCCGTCTACTTCCAACATAACCTGACTACCTTTGTTATCTACTTTGAGCAACTGCTCTACATCTTTCTTACTCAGCTTCAGCATGATAGAATTTTCTATCTCTCTGCCAAATAAGTTACCAGTAACAAATCCTTCTCTTCTTAGTTTCTTTGCTTTTTCATCTGTGCTTCTTTTTTCAGCTTTTAAAGTATTCATTTATCTTTTCCTCCAAAAATCTGATTTCTTAGCAGCCTTCAACAAAGAGGTTTTGTTAAGTTCTTTCTTGTTACGCCTATATTATAATCGTTATATAACAAAACGATTAACCAAAAATCAAATTCTTTTCGGCTCTTATTTGTGCATTTTTTTCATATTTTCTGTAAAGCGGACATTCACAATCAGCTTCGCTACTTGCTCACCGCTTAGTGCTCTGCACACTTGAAGCGGGGGAATGGTTCTCTGCGTTCAAAAAATAGTACAATTCTTCGGAAGCATCCGGATTTATTTCTCTTTTTTGAGCCTCCAGCATCCGTTTTACCTTTTTTTCATCGTGGATCAGACGCACACCGCTTACCACCTGACCAATCGCTGTCTTTCCGGAAACGCTCATTCCAAGCATCCGAAAAAATCTCCTGTTTTCCGTCTCACATCCCGGAATCGGCCGGATATGCACGATTGGGATACTACTGACTGCCGCTTCGGTAGAAGTCAGTCCTCCCGGTTTCGTAAAGATCACATCACAGGCTTTCAGATAAAGAGGCATCTTTTTTGTGTAACCGACAAGCGTTACCTCTTTTCTGTTTTTATATTTCTGCTGAAGCTTTTTCTTTAACTTCTGGTTGCTTCCACAGATGACCACAAGATTTTCCTTTTTGCTTCGCATTGCCAGCAAAAGTTCCAGGATATGCACGATTGCTTTTGTTCCCATACTTCCTGCCGCCAGCAGAAAATATTTCTTTTCCTGCTCCAGTCCAAGCATATCGCGTGCCTGTTCTCTGGAAATATCCTCCCGACACTGCCTGGATACCGGAATACCAAACGCTTTCAGTTTATATGCCGGAATTCCTCTTTTTATGATCTCCGGATGCAGTTTTTTATGCGGTGTAATATAATAGTCGCAGTCGGTTTCTTCCCAGAACGGGATACAGGTGTAGTCTGTCATCACGGCCACCGTAAGCGGCAAAGCAAACCCATTTCTTCGCATATAAGTAATCGTTTCTGCCGGATAAAGATGTGGCATAACGATCGCATCCACCGGATTTTTCTGAAGATATTCTTCCAGATAGCGTGCCATTCTGGCATTTGCATAATACACCGGAGATTTTTTCATCAGTCGACTTACCACCATTCCAAGTTTATACGCCACGCCAAACATGGCCGGTGCTTTTTTTACAACCTTCACATAACCATCCCCGACCAGTTTCGATACTCCATTTCCGGCAAGAGACAGATAATCCAGCACTTCTGCACAGTCACCATGCTCACGGATTGCTTCTGCGATCGCCTGTGCCGCCGCATTATGTCCGCCGCCTGTATTACAGGATAAGATTAGCACTTTCATTTGATTTCTCCTCCATCAGATGATGCTTATAGATCACAATACACGAAATCAGGACACATCCTAAAAGAATCGCAGGTATGGGAACCAGAGACAGGCAGCCGACACAAAAACAGCCAAAAGTCACAATTGAACGTCTGCGATGTGAACGGATCTTAAAAACCACTGAAAATAAGATATAAAAAAATGCCAGCAAAAGCACCGGTTTCCAGATTGGAAACAACGCCAGCAGTACCCCAAAAGAAACTGCAATTCCCTTTCCACCTTTTCTTCCGTGAAAAATTGAGAAGGCATGTCCAAACACCGGTGCCGCCATCACAAGAGCAAAGATCAGCTCCTCTGTACTATAATTCTGACGATACAGTATCACCGGCAAATATCCCTTGCCCATATCCGCCAGCAATGTCAGAATCCCGCACCAGAATCCGCCAAACACAAATGCATTATACGTTCCCGGATTTTCATCCTCTGCAAGTTTTCTGATATCAACGCCCTTCAACAGCCATGTGATGCGATATCCAAACAACATGCTCCCCAAAAAATATCCAAGAAAAACATATGCCAGTTGCATCCTTCTTTTCCTCCAGCCTCTTTTTCTTATTCGAAAGGCAGTTCAAAAGAAATATCGCTTTCCATATCTTCCGAATATCCCTCTAACTCCTGTTCGTATTTCTGCAGAGCTTCCGTAACTGCCATCCGCTCCTTTTCCTTTCCGTTTGCAAGATACAGATCAGCCGCCGCCATAAACAGAATATCATTCTCATCTGTACAAGGCGTATCTTCTGAAATATATTTTCTTACAACGTCCTCCGCCCCTTCCAGATCTTTCAGGGTCATTTTTGCGTACACAAGAGCTGTTGCAGCCATCTCATGCTGATCTTCTGCATACCATTTCTCACAGAATTTCAGTGCTTCTTCCTTTTTATCTTCCGCAGCCAGAGCTGAAGCGATCCGAAACTTCAAATCCCCCGGATATACTTCCTGCCACTGGAACAGATTCAACAGTTCCTCACATCTTTCCATTAATTTTTCATGTTCTTCCCTTGCATCCAGCTCGTCCAGATAATCCTCGATCCAGTCTGCCACACCATACGCAAAATCCGTAGCATCATCCATTTTCAGGATCTCAGCTGCATACTGCGGATCTTTTTCTCTTCCCTGTGCAACAAGTTGTTTGAAGACTTCATAAGCCTCATCCCACTGAGGACAGTTATCCTCCAGCTCACTCATATAACAAATTTCCGTCAATTTATCAAATTTTTTCCATAATTGCTTCATTTTCTTCTCCTGTTCTTTTTCATAGTTTGTTTTTATGTTTTATTCACGTTTCCATTTTCTTCATTTTACACATACAGTATTTTTACGTCAAGAATATTCGCCGTATATTTCTTAACAAATCTATCTCTCATTTTACTTTTATCTCTCATCTTCCTGCAAGGCGATTTTTATCAGCATAAGTATAAAAATAGCACGCATCTCTGCGTACTATACTCCTTTAATCAAATACAGTTATTTTCATAAATTCTATCATATACTTTCTGAGCTTCTCGTCCAAACTCATTGTAATCATAATAATCTGGTGGTGCAAATCCTTTTCTATCAATACAATCCCCAATAGCATCCAATATTTGTCTGACCTTCCCCTGAAGAATCCATTTATCAATATCTGTTATATTATTTTCTAAAAAAATCCTGTCTCTATCACTTAAAATCATTTTCCTCTAATGCTGGCATTTCCTAAATAAAATTGTTTAAATAAACTATATCAATATAAAACAAAAAGTCCCAAATTTTGGGACTTTTGGGCTGCCGCAGACCGGACTTTCTAAGAAAACCCGGAAAGCCGCATAAATACTGTATTTCTGCTATTTTTCCTCTTCAAATTTCTCGAAAAAGGGGCAGAAAAGGGGCAAAATAATTACAATTCTTGTAACGCCGCCCTTTCCGTGGCACTTGTCCAGGAATGTTCGAAGCTGGTCAAGCCGGTGCCGCTGATCGCTCTGGAATAGATCCGCTGCCGGTCAGCTTCCGGAAAGAACGGCTTGAGCTTCTTCGCCCTTGACGGCTTTCTAAGCTCCCTGAGTGCCTTTCTCTCGTGCGTCCTTGCCATCTCCACCGAACAGCCTAGTTCTTCGCCGATCTGTTTGAGTGTGCGACTCTGCTGGTACCGCATCCGGATAGCTGCTGCCTGTTTTTCCGGCAACGTGTCCACCGTTCCCCACAGTACCGCCCTCAGCTCTTCCTGCTCTACCCGGTCCAGCACGTCCCCCTCAACGTCAGCCGTTCCCGGCAGCAGATCACCCACCGTGCACTCTCCATCTTCTCCCACGCTCATGTCAAGGCTCTGTATCCTGCCCGTGCTGGCACTTCTGGCAAGTTCTATTGTATTGCTCTGTATATCGCCAAAATACCGCCGTAGCTGGTCATTTGTTGGCTTACAGCCGTATTCTTTCCGGTGATCGTCCACAAGCTTATCCCGTTTCCGGAGTTTTTCTCTTGCATGGGACGGCACACGTACCACAGAACTACAGTTTTCTACATATCTCTGCATCTGCTGCCGGATCCAGTAACCGGCATAGGTCATAAAAGCTATGCCCTCCTGCGGTTTATATTCATCTACCGCCCTGCAAAGCCCTATGTACCCCTCCTGTTTCAAGTCCTCGATGTCCTCAAATGCCTGGTAATTCTTTGCTATCAGTCCAATATATCCCTGATTCTGCTGCCAGAGCCTCAGCATATTGTCTGGAACGTCTATGCCTGCCTGGATCCGTGCCACAAGCTGCTCGTTTGTCACGTTTTCCTCTCCCATGTTCGCCACCTCCGCATATAAAGAAAGCCCCGGAACTTCTGTCCGGAGCTGTTCTGCAGTTCTGATCGGCTTATAAACCGGCTGCCTCTCTCATAATCAAGTTGACGATATCGCCATAATCTGCACCAAGATAAGTGTCTGCCGCATCCCCGATCTCATGCCCATATGCTTCGCACAGCTTCACCAGGTCATTTTTTACTTCCGGCAACAGGTGCAGCGTTTTCGGGTATCCGTCTGCCAGCATATCAAACTTATTTCTGATCTGTTTGACCGCTCCTGCCCCGTCCACGGCTTTTCCTTCCAGGAAGCTCTTGTTATTCTCCTTTGCGACTGCTGCCAATGCCAGGAGTGCAAGCCTGTTACCCTTGAACTTCTCCGCTACGCTTCCGATCAGCTCCAAAGGCAGTGCTTCCGGACTGTTTGCCAGGAGTCCAACGCACGGCATAAGCTCCGGATCCGCAACGTTAAGCGTCTGATCCAGACTGTTCACGGTGTTTTCAAGGCTTTCAAGCTGAATCCTGATCGTGTCGCACGTTCCGGCGGTCTTTCTGACAAGATTCTCTCTTGCCGTCTGCGTCTGCTTCTCTTTATATTCTTTCGTGTATTCGATCTGTCTCTGTACTGCTGCCAGTGTCTCCGTATACGCTTTATATGCACTTACCAGCTTGCCAAGTTCGCCAAGTACGTCTGTTGAAATATTCGCCACTTCGGTAAATCTCTCTTTCATCTCATTTGCCATCCTCTCTTATTCTGCCAGTGATAAGTCATCATTTAATTTCGTCTGTAAGAACTGCGTCATGCTGTCCATGCTGGCTGATACGTCCGTCAGTCCCTGGTTGAATACATTCCAGGACTTTGACGCAGCCTGTACTGCGTTGATCGTGATATACTTGTCGATATTCGCTTTTAACTGTTCCAGCAGGCTTATATTGCGGCTCCTGTTGCTGCTTGGGATCTCTGAGGCATAGGCTCTGATATTTGTATCATCACTCTTTAACAGCCTATGGCGGATTAGTGCAAGTGCTGTATAATCACCTTTATAAGTCTCAACAACTGCCTGCATATCTTCCGGGCGGCTGATCGCTTTATTTTCAATCATCACAAGCACGTTCTGCAATCCGATCTGGTAGCCTGCGTCTGTGATCTTGCCTTTTAATGTGCTCACCCATTTCTCATTCAAGCCTGCGATGCCATTATTTACCGCCTCAGCGGCTTTGTCGTGGTATCCCTGGACAGTTGCCTTATATCTGTTAAAAAGCTCCTGCATCCGGGTTTCTTTGCCTGCTGGCGTAGTGTAAGGATCGCTGTCAATCTGCTGTTTCTCTCTCTGCATTGTTTCATATGCCGCTTTATATCCGGTAAAAATATCAATTAACTGTCGTTTTGGTGTCATAGTCTCTACCTTGTCCTTTCTGATCTGTAATATTGCCCCGGCACGGAAACAAAAAAAACGCAGGAACAAACCGACTCTGCTTGAGTCCTGTTCATTCCCACGCTTGTTAAGCTTCCGTTTATGGCTCTGTGCCGTATAACCGGGGTACTTCTGCCCCTATTATAACGTACTCTGTGGCTCTGTACAAGCTTTTATTGCCTTGCCTGTGCCATTTTTCCAAGAGCTTCTTGCAGTACCTTAGAACAGCTTATGCCGTTCTGCTCTACGAAAGTGTTAAGCCATGCCGGAATTGTAAGGGTTTTCTTTACGGCATTACTGCCGTATTTTGCCGCGTATGCGTCCATATCCAGAGCAACCAGGCTGACAAACTGCCCCGGTTCGGCTGTTACGTCCTGGATCAGCGAAGCATGAGGCACCGGGTTGCCGTCTTCCAGCTCAGTCAGAACCCAGCCACTCGCCGCATCTTCTGCCATGAATAAGGCTTCTGCCATGTCCTCGCCCTCGGTCACGCATCCCGGAAGGTCTGGAAACTCCACCGTATAGCCGCCGCTGCCATCCTCAAAAGGTGTAAATAATGCCGGGTAAACTAATTTCATCTATCATCACTCCTTTTCTTGGGGAGGCTGGGGCTTTATGCCAGCCCCGCCTGTTTCAAGATTGATTTTACTGTTGTCGGGTTCAGGTCTTTCCCTGCGTGTCCTGGGACAGTTACCTTACCCGGTTTTGCTGGGTGCTTATACTGGTGATGTGATCCAACTTGTTTCACTTCATACCAACCATCAGCCCTCAGTATCTTGTCAATTTCTCTGTAACGCATATACACCTCCCTTACACTGTCTATTATAGTACGTGTTGCACGTATTGTCAAGGTATTTTATACTTATTATACGTATTATTTTATAAAAAAAGAAAGCAGCTTTTCCGGCTGCTCTCCTGTTTATTATTCGCTTTCCTGCGGCATCTTATCCGCTATGCCCTCTATTTCCACATAAGCCTTTTTATAACGTCCCTGCTGCCCTTTTGCGACCTTGCAGGAACGCATGACCGGTGACAGCATGGCAACGATCTGCTTCAACTCTTCCGGTTTCTCGTAGCTGATTTTTATTTTTGCACCCACTAGCCTCTCCTTTCCGGTTCTGGGATCTCCTGCCAGAACCTTAGTATTTCTTAGCATCCAAGGGGGTAGACCGGTTCGACTCCCCTATGTTTTTGAATGTCAGCATTTGTCAGCAATTTTTAGGGCTTCCTGCAAGGTGTCATTGTTCTGGTGACCCCTTTTTATGGTCTGACATTCCGGACAATCCCGGCAAGTCTCCACCATTTCTGCCAGTCCCTTTTTAAGGTGTTAGAAATGTTAGGATATTTCTTTACCTGCAACCTTGACATTTATCAACATCCTGCTGCCGTCCGTCTGCCTCTGGTAACGGTTTCAGGAAGGGCAGCAGCTCTATTCGTGGTTTTGGAACGTTGCAACGCTGAGTCGGTGTTTTCCCTGGTCAGCATCCGGGATCCGCAACGCCTGCCCTTTTCGTTTCGCTCCGGAACGTTGCGAACGCTCGTTATTGTTTCCGAACGCTCGCATACGACCGTGAACCTTTTCACTCTTGTTCTTGTCTTTTCTCAACTTCAACAGCTCCGGTGCGTCCTGATCGCCTCGCCAAAGGTTCCCAGGAAGGCTCCTTTACTCTGTCTGTTCGTGCGTGTTACCGTGTTCACTAATTGCCAAAGATTCCAATGCTCTTGCGATCTGGTAATATTGCCCCCCCATTGATCTGACACTAAAAAGTGCATCTCGTGCGTAATCAGCAATAATGTTGCTACTGATCCGGTTACGGTTGTATTCATGCTTTTTCATGTAATCTTCTTTTGTCTCTGCCATTCTCTCGCTTAAGTCACTCGCCATCAGTTCCCCGTTCTCTGTTGCGATTTCTGCCGCTGAAAGCTGATCTTCGAACGCTCTAACCAGCTTAAGAAGCTCCTGCAATTTTTCTGTGTCTACGATTGTTTTACCTTTCATCATCTTTTTATCCTTGCCCTTTCCGCCGCCCTGTGCTATTCTGGCAGCAGGACGGCTATTCTGTGTTTATTTTACCTTGTCGACTTCAACCAGAACGTCCCCAGCGATGCAGAACGCTCCACTGCTGCCGATACAACTTGTAAGGCGGCTGAGGTGTCCGCTAATGCCTTCGAGAGCGTCTGCAATTCGCTCAAGCTGTTCAATTTCCATTGCTTTCTCTGCCTGTTCCAGGCTGATCGTGCACTCTCCTGCGGTGTCCGCACATTCTTTGATAATTTCCAGCGTTCTCACGCTTCCCTCTCGCTTCATCATGCTTTCTTCACTCCTTTTTCTAACTCTACGGTTCTGTAAGTAGCTTCCTTGAGCCACAACACATTCACAAGTTTATAGATCTTTTCCCACGCTTCCGGGTCTTCAATGTGCTGCAACATGGTAAGCGTGCTGTCTTTGTGCTGTTCTGGTTTCTGCTTCGGCAACAGTCCCCCGGCAAATGCCATTGAATACATAAAACGGATATTTTCGCCGCTCGCCTTGCTCATTGCTTTAAAAACTTCTACTGTCATATCCACTGTTGAAGCCGGTTCTTTTACGTTCTCCATATTGCCTCCCTGTGCTTATTCAAATACTTCGTCTGTCAATACTTTAACCATTGTATAAATCTTCTTCCATGCCTCCTGATCTTCCAAATGCATCAGCATAACAAGTGTACGGTCTCTGTATGGCTCTGGTTCTGGCTGCTGATCCGCAAACATCCCAGCAAATGCCACCAGGTACAAGCGTCTGACCTGATCCCAGCTCGCTTTGCTCATTGCTCTAAAAAGTTTTACCGTCATGTCTGTTGCTGGCATCGGTAACGGTGTTTCTCTGTTCTCCATATTATCCTCCTTGTTCCGGTATCCTGCCCGGTTCTCTTTGTTCGTTCTTTGTTCGTTGCCCTTTTAGGGACTCAGAAAATGGATATAATGCTGCTACTCTTCCAACTGGCTTACCGGTACAAGCTTGAGCAGATCCGGTCTCCTGTTCTCCATAAGCTTTTTGACGCTTCGTGTTGAAACATTGTAAATCAAACTTGTGCAATGCTCGTCTGTATATGATGTATCTGCATAGAATCCGCAGCGTGCCATAGCCTGTTTAAATTCTTCGTGGTCAATGTCTGCAAGACGCTCGTCATTTTCCTTTGCAAGTCTTAACAAAATTCTGGAATCACCATAATACATATTAAAGCGTTTGATCGGCTTCAAGTTTCTGCTGATCCAGTTACGCAGCATAAACTGTCTGTCAACTCTTGTTAAAAATGTCATGTTTTCCCCTCTCTTTCTCCCCAAAGGGTAGTTTTGCTAGTTTTGCTATTCTGCTCTTTGGGGTAATTTTGTCAGTTTTGTCATTTTTGTCATTTTGACTTTTTTGGTATTTTTGGTATTTTGTCCCGTGTCCTTATTTCCTCTGCTCTTCTTTCCACTGGTAGTAAGCCGGGTTTATGTAAATCTGCTCACTGACTCTTCCACCTCTAGCCGGTTTCTCCTTTTTGATGGCAATATAGCCATGCTCAACCAGCACTTGTAAACCGGGTTCCATCTCTTCCACCGTTGAAAACTGCCGACATAATCGCAACAAGTCACGTTTTGTTATTGTTTTGTCACGTTTGTCACATTTGTCACGTGTCTCTATACGTGAAATTATGTATTTTGCGTCCTTTACGTCTTGTGGATCAGATAACCCCATCATGTCAAATGCCGCCATAGAGTGCTCAAGATAGTACTGACCTACTTTTATAGCTCCTGCCAGTGTTTCAGCTTCCAGAGGTACGTTCACAGCGTCCCATCCATACTTTACTATATGGAAGATGGCAGCTATACGCATGGTGTTGCCGTGAAGCTTCCCCGCCCATTCTTCTATCTGTTCCAGATCATCCGTTAAACGTCTCTCAATCTGCTGGTTGTATATCTCACTTTGTAAGTCTGCTTCCTCACTGAGGTGTATAGTTCTTTCAAAGTCCATTTCATTCGTCTTAAGCAGATCCTTAATCAAGTTGTTATAATCTTCCTTAAGAGCTTTATTTACTGGTTCTGTGCGGTATTTCCTGCTACCAACTAAAGAGTTGGGTATACTGTACAGGAATCTTGCAAGTAATCCCCTGCCAGAGAACTCTTTATTATCCATAATGTCACATATAACTTGAGGTTGTACCGCAAGTACAATAGTGATAAGTGGGTGCTTTAAGGTATTTCCCTGTCTGCCTATCCTTGCAGTAGAGTAGTATTCACCAGAATAACCTTTTAGAAAGATATCTATGTTTGTATGATCGTTGTATCTTCCTGCCATAGTACCGAAAATACCGCCCTCAGCCGATACAATACCAATTCTGTCGTCATTCTCTTTCATGGTACTTACAAGTGCTTCCGGTGTTACATCATCTACGATTAACTTTAATTCTTTTAATCCTTCTTCCTCCAACTTCCTCAGTTCTTCCTGACACTCCAGCAAATCACTCATAGTATATTCACTATCTTTCTTCTTGTAACTACCAGCTATTTTCCTGGAAATATTAGTTATTTGACCGGTTAAGATCTTCTTTTTTGTTTCGTTCTCTGATATCTCCGGCTGTCTGCGTTCGTTTTCTTCTTCCATGTATTCGAATACCGGTGCGGATACCATCTTAAGTGTTGGTGATTTCCTCTCTGATGGTCTCATAACTACCACCGCATAGAGGTTTACAGGTTCCTCCCAGTCCGGTTTTACCTGTATTTTATACTTACCTTGTACACATAAAGAGATAATTGCAATCACAAACGTTGCTACCATGTCAACAGAAACTTGTAATGATTCTGCTGTTGCTTGTATGTATGGGCGGATCTTATCCGGCAAGGCATCCACCGGGAACTCACACAGCTGTTTTTGTGTTCGCACTATAGGAGCAAAACTAGCAAAACTACTGTTTCCACCCTCTGTGACAGCGTGACAAACGTGACTTTCGTGACAAAACTCTCTGTTGTGCTCCGTTTCTTCCCGGTTCAATCGTTCTTGCTCTGCTGCAAGTTCTGCCTCTGCTGCCGCAAGTGCTTCTCTTTCTGCTCTAAGAGTTCGCTCTCTTTCCTCAAGCTCCGCTGCTTCTGCTTCAAGATCTCTGCTTTCTTCTGTCTCCATGCTTCCTCCTTCCTTTTTCTGCCGATCCAGTCCGCCAGACCCGTGAGATCCGGTCGTAAATAGTTACAATACGCACGGTCAAAGGCTTCGTATTCTTCCGGCAGCAGCTCCCGTCTTAAGGTGTTGAAGATATCGCCGCCTTGATAACGTAAAATCGCCTCTGTACGCTCGAATACTTCCGGCGTCCACTCGTGCCGCTTGACTGCTGCCGTGATCCGCTCAATTTCCACTCGGATTTCCTGAGCCGTCATAAGTTTCACCGCCGTAAAAGCCTAAACTTCTTGCTACCTTCTGCGGACTGTATACTGGTACGTGCTTGCGTGCGTTCTTGTCCTGGAGCATTTTTCTAAACTGCCAGTAGTCCGTGAACGCCAGGAAATTGACACGCTTCAATGCTCCATCACCCAGCACGGTGTAATCTCCGTATCTGCCTCGCTCCTGTTCCAACTCTTTAACGATCATTCTGGCTGTTCGGTCTGAAATCTGGTAATGCTCGCAGATGCCCTTAATGGACGCTACCGGGTTGCCGTATGTGACTTTTAAAATTGTCATTTGCTTGTTCTCCTTTCTGTTATGCCTCTGTAAGGCTTTATTTTGACCTGCGAGGTGTTTGTCTATGCTACGTGTGTATTTCTGCGGTTTGCCCATGTAAGAAGCTTACAGGCTACCCAAAGCCACAAAAACGCCGCTATGACGATCATATCCGCTTCTTTCAGTACGGTATATTTGACCATCCAGCAGAAAGAACCTGCTGCCACTGCTGCCGATGCGATCCCCACAAGTGCCTCAATCAGTAATGCTCTTGCTTTCATGCTTTCACTCTCCTTTCTCTCGCTCTGTGTGCTGCTTCTTTTGCCTCTGACAGTTCTTTTAATTCCTGGTCGATGCTTTTAAGCTCTGCTTCATATTCCGGCAACCAGGACGCACCAGAGTGCAGCAGAATGTCCATTCTACGCTTACACAGTTGTGTGTATCTCAATACCTGCTGATCTGTCATGCTTCTGCTCCTTTCCGGTCTTAGACCTCACCCACGCACCGCCACAGTGCTTTTAGTGATTTAAAATCAACTTACTTTTTAAAAAAAATCGCTTCTTTATCGCTGAGTTTTGTTATTCCTAACAATTCACACAACATTGTTATTTCTCCGGCTTTAAATTCCTTTTTATTGCCAATTTTCAACGCAAATCCGTACTCGGAAAGTCCTAAATAATTAGCAACATACTTAAGTTTTAAGCCTTTTTCTTTGATAATATTTCTTAACTTTTCTGTATCTGTCATTGCTTCTCCTCCTTTCTGATGATTTTAAATCATCTGTTTAAACCTTATCACTTTGGTGATCATAAGTCAACTATTTTTTCTTTTTTTTACAAAAAAGATTGATTTTAAATCACTTTTTTGTTATGATAAGATGGGAAGAAAGGAAGGAAAATTTATGGCAAACATAGGAAAACGAATCAAAGCCAGGCGAGAAGAATTGGGAATGACGCAAGCGGAACTTGCGAAAAGATTGGGTTATAAAAGTAAAACCACTATCGCCAAAATAGAAAGCGGTGTAAATGATATCGTACAAAGTAAAGTGGTTTCTTTTGCTGAAGCTCTTAACACCACACCGGCTTATTTGATGGGATGGGAAGAAAAAGAAAGTTTAGGGAGTATATTATCAAAAAACCTTAAAATGTATCGGGAAACATTCGGGCTTTCTATATCGGTAGTTGCTTCTGCTCTCGACTCGTCTCCTGATTATGTAGAGGCATTAGAAAATAATACGTTGACACCAACCCCCGAGGAACTTCGAGCACTTGCAGATTTATATTGCATACCGGTTCAAGATTTTTGGAGCACTCAGGAAAAGGAACGCCCCAACCCTAAAGCCGAATATATTATGAATTTGCTATATGAAAACGGTTATGAGATACGAAAATGTTGGTACTTAAGTGACCCCGGTTATCATGTCCTAGATAAAAACAAAATGCTGGGCTATTTTGTTGACCCCGAAACCCTTAACACTTTTTTACATTCCGTAAATGATTTTGCTTTATACAACTTTGATAAAATGCTCTCTAATTTCAAAGCGAACGAGGTAACGCACATGCTTTTATCCGATCGGGAGGAACCGGAAGCCCTGAACGCCGCCAATGACCGAGGGGCAACACCGGAAGAAAAGAAAAACGCTGATGATATTATGCACAATCCGGATGGATGGGAATAGCTGAGTACCTAAATCGAGTATGCAGGTCTTCTTAAAAGCAAGGAACCCTGATCAGACTCAACGGCAAAATGTCGCTGAGGTACCAAAACGGTACTTGAGACTGCTGCACTGAACGCAAAACTGCGTTGAGCTGATGGGACTGGATAACGAAACGTTATTGAGTCAAACCATCTATTTTGGATGATATGACGGGATAAAGCACCCCCCATCACCTGCAGATCAGTTTCCCGATCAGGCTGGCATAGTAAAACACGATGCCAGGTATTCGTCATTGGTGAAGAAAACCACTTTTACTCAAAAATGAGTAAAACCGCTCCCCAAAATTGGAGAACAGTTCCATGCGTGCGTATCGTGTCAAGAAAGATGAGGTCGTGAAACACTACCCCATGCAGTAACAAACCGTTACCCCATACCGTACAGAATCACAGACGCTGAACGATTCGTTCACCGTTTCGCCGGCGAAAAAGGCAAACGAAAAGAAGCCCTGTGTTGAGCGATACCAATGCCCACAAGACTTCTTAGATTGTTTCTTAGTTAGATATATCTTCACTGTATCACACTTAACCGAAAAAGGCAACAAAAAAGCCCCAGCCCTTCGGGTACAGGGTCGAAGCTTCTTTGATCTGTTTAGGTTATGCACTATCACCAGAATAGTTTACTATAATTTCAAACTTACGTCAACTAATTGCTGGTATCTGCAACTTTTTGAACTCTGATTAGACCGGCAGCAGTTGAAAAACACCGGAAAATGTCTTAAACTTCACTCACGCACCGCCACGCAAAGAGGAAGGAAGATGTTTTTATGTGGGTAGAGAAAACCAAAACAGGAAAGTACAAGTACACGGAGCGTTACACTGACTACATGACCGGGAAAATACGGCGTGTAAGCGTGACCATGGAGAAGAACAATCCCAGCACAAAGAATCTTGCACGGCAGGCACTGCTGCGGATCATTGAAGAAAGACAGAACGAAGAACCGGAAGAAGTACAGCCGCTTACCCTCTGGCAGCTTGTGGAGCATTACAGAGCGTATCAGAAACAAAGTGTTAAGGAATCCACTTACCGCCGGAACTTCTACCAGTGCAAGGCACTGCTGGAGATCTTAGGGGCTGATGTGCTCGTTGAGAACCTGACCGCCAACTATATCAAAGAGCGGTTCTTGCAGACAGGGGAGGCTTTCAGCACACTGAATGAACGCAGAATAAGGCTCATTGCCCTGCTTAACTGGGGATATGAAAACGATTATATTACAGACGTTGCCTATCTCCGCAAGTTCAAACCGTTCAAGGATGCCACACACCGGGAAAAGATCCAGGATAAATACTTGGAATCTAAAGAGCTTACAACGCTGATCCGGGGTATTGAGATTAAAAAATGGCAGCAGCTTACCCGGTTTCTTGTTCTGTCCGGTCTCCGGATCGGTGAGGCTCTGGCTCTGACTGCTGCCGATCTGGATATGTATAACAAAGTCATTCATGTGAATAAGACTTATGATGCAAATAACAGAAGCGTGGGGACTCCAAAGACACTGTGCTCTATCCGGGATGTGTATATACAACCGGAGCTTGAGCCGATCTGCAGGGACTTGCTTTTGACTGCCAAGCTTGAAAGCATGGCGTATGGTGTCCGTACTCCGCTCTTGTTCTTTAACCGGAACGGCAACCATATAAACCCATTCAGTTACAATAAGTATCTGCGTGAACGATCTGAGAAGCTTATAGGGCGGCGGATCACTGCACACACACTCAGGCACACGCACGCATCTATGCTGCTTGCTTCCGGTGTGAACATTGAGACCATAGCACGGCGGCTCGGACATGAGAACAGCAAAGTTACCAGGGAAATTTATTTGCACGTGACGGAGAAGCTGACAGAGCGTGATAACGACCAGATCAGGCAGGCAAAAATCATCTGATTTTGAAGGGGCAGAAAAGGGGCAGGATTTTGCCGTTCTGTTCCGGCACAGAAAAACAAAAAACGACTGAAAACCTTGATTTTACAGGGTTTTTCAGTCGTTTTCCTATATATGCATATTGCAAAAAATGCCGCAGACCGGAATCGAACCGGTACGGGTATCACTACCCACGGGATTTTAAGTCCCGGGCGTCTGCCAGTTCCGCCACTACGGCATATTCTTTTTTCATACATACCTATTGCTGAAATCAGGCGCATACGTGCAAGCACTGTCGCTCTTAGCAGGTATGTAAATGGGCGAAGGTGGATTCGAACCACCGAAGGCAGTGCCAGCAGATTTACAGTCTGTCCCCTTTGGCCACTCGGGAATTCGCCCATGGCTTTTTCAAGCAGTAATGATGATACCATAGAAAAAAGGAAAAATCAATACTTTTTTTGAAAAAAATTTACGGAATTCTTTGACTGATAATGTTTATCATGGACGAATGGCCCTGCATATGGTATAATTCATAAGATAGGCGTATTCCATTCATTTTTGGGTACGATTGGAGGAAGACTATGGATGAGAAAAGGAAGGTGCGGGGGAACTTCCGCATTTATCTTCAGTGGCCCATTTTTTTATCGGTCCTGATGGTCCTGCTGATAGCTGCTGTGGGGGCAGTTTCATTAAGAGCAGGCATTATAGTTTCATTTTTTACTCTTATCTATATTGGAATAGCGTTATGGATCTACTTTTCCAGAAGAAAGGGCATTCTTGCAGGACTGATCGCATTTTCACAGGCCTACGACAAGAGCAAAAGTAAATTTCTGGAAGAAATGCTGGTGCCTTACTGTGTGGCGGATATAGCAGGTCGTATTTTGTGGATGAACCAGGAAATGGAAGCCATTCTTGGGGATGATAAAGCAACCATCAAAAACATTACCCAGATGTTTCCGGATGTCACAAAGGAAATGCTTGCCACCGGTGGAGAAACTGTAAGTATCCACAGCTCTTTTAAAGGTAAGAAGTACCGTGTGGACATGAAAGAGATCCATACAGAAGAGGCTCAGGCAGCGGCAGCTGACTGTGGACTGGATGAGGAAAATTCCCTGGTAACAGCCATTTATCTGATCGATGAGACTCAGATGCTGTTATATAAGCAGCAGATCAATGACCAAAAACTGGTAGCCGGTCTTATTTATCTGGACAATTATGATGAGGCGCTGGAAAGCGTTGAGGAAGTACGCCGTTCTCTTTTAACAGCTTTGATTGATCGAAAGATCAGCAAGTATATTTCTTCCATGAACGGTATTGTAAAAAGTATTGAGAAGGATAAATATTTCTTTGTGATCAAGCAGCAGTATGTTGCAAAGATGCAGGATGAGCGTTTTTCCATTCTGGAAGATGTAAAAACAGTCAATATCGGTAATGACATGGCAGTCACTTTAAGTATCGGTATTGGTATGAACGGTGAAAGTTATGCACAGAATTATGATTATGCAAGAACTTCCATCGATATGGCACTTGGCCGCGGCGGTGACCAGGCAGTTGTAAAGGACTCCGATAAGATCCTTTATTACGGCGGAAAAGCCCAGCAGATGGAAAAGACCACCCGTGTAAAGGCCCGTGTGAAGGCACATGCTTTAAAAGAGCTGATGGATAATAAAGACCGTCTGTTGATCATGGGACACAGGATGGCAGATATTGATGCTTTCGGTGCGGCAGTTGGTATTTACCGTATTGCCATGTCCATGAATAAAAAGGCAAATATCGTACTCAATGATGTAACTTCTTCTGTACGTCCTATGATGGAACGTTTCCAGAACAATCCGGAGTACCCGGATGATATGTTCTTAAACGGTGCCAAGGCTGCGGAGCTGGTGGATGCAGGTACTATGCTGGTGGTTGTGGACGTAAACCGCCCAAGTATTACCGATGAACCGAGCCTGCTGCGTCTGATCCGGACCATTGTGGTTCTGGACCATCACCGTACCAGCAGCGAAGTGATCGACAATGCGGTTCTTTCTTATGTAGAGCCATATGCTTCTTCTGCCTGTGAAATGGTTGCGGAAGTATTGCAGTATATTGCAGACGGCATTAAAGTAAGGCCCTGTGAGGCAGATGCCATGTATGCAGGTATCGTGATCGATACCCAGAATTTTACCAACCAGACAGGCGTGCGTACCTTTGAGGCGGCAGCATTCCTTAGAAGAAGCGGCGCGGATGTAACAAGAGTGCGCAAGCTGTTCCGTGAAAATATGGTGGATTACCAGGCAAAGGCAGAGGCAGTAAGGGCGGCAGAAGTTTATATGGACGCATTTGCCATCAGCGTCTGCCCGGCAGAAGGTCTGGACAGCCCGACGATCATCGGTGCCCAGGCGGCTAATGAGCTTCTTGAGATCAAGGGCATCAAGGCTTCTGTGGTACTTACTGATTACAATAATACCATTTATTTCAGCGCGAGATCTATTGATGAGGTAAATGTTCAGGTCATGATGGAAAAACTGGGTGGCGGCGGTCACAGGACTATTGCAGGTGCCCAGATGCAGGGAGTTACCATTGAAGAAGCCAAGGAGCGCCTGAAAGCGGTTATCCGTCAGATGATGGATGAAGGTGATGTGTCTTAACAGACAGTATCAAAGATATTCAGAGATATAAGATATAGAGATATTCAGATGATATAGAAAGGAAGTTTTGTAAAATGGAAATCGTATTATTAGAAGATGTAAAGGCATTAGGTAAAAAAGGACAGGTTGTAAAGGTAAATGACGGTTACGCACGCAACTTCATCCTTCCAAAGAAATTAGGTGTAGAAGCAACCTCCAAGAACTTAAATGACTTAAAGCTTCAGAAAGCAAATGATGCAAAGATCGCAGCGGAGCAGCTGGCAGCAGCTAAGGAACTGGCTGAGAAGTTAAACAATGCTTCTGTGACTGTTTCTATCAAGGCTGGCGAAGGCGGAAGAGCTTTCGGTGCTGTTTCTTCTAAGGAGATTGAGAAGGCAGCTAAGGATCAGTTAGGTCTGGAGATCGACAAGAAGAAGATCGTATTAAACACACCGATCAAGGCAATCGGAAGCTTTGAGGTATCTGTAAAGCTTCACAAAGAAGTAACTGCAAAACTGGCGGTTAAGGTAGTAGAAGCATAAAGATAACACAGTCCGGGAACACTACCCGGAAATGTAAGGAGATAAGTTTATGGAAGAGACCCTGATCAAGCGGGTGCTTCCTCACAGTATAGAGGCGGAACAGTCTGTTATAGGTTCTATGTTAATGGACAGGGAAGCGGTAATCGCTGCATCGGAGATCATCACGGGCAGCGATTTTTATCAGCAGCAGTACGGGATCATGTTTGAGGCCATGGTGGAACTGTTCAATGAAGGAAAGCCGGTAGACCTGGTCACACTTCAGGACCGTTTAAAGGAGAAGGATGTTCCGCCGGAAGTCAGCAGCCTGGATTTTGTCCGGGATATCATTACCATTGTGCCTACATCAGCCAATGTTAAATCCTATGCTACGATTGTCAGTGAGAAAGCAGTTCTGCGCCGGCTTATAAAGACAACAGAAGAGATCGCAAATACCTGTTATGCAGGAAAAGAGCCACTGGAAAATATTCTGGCGGATACGGAAAAATCTATTTTTGACCTGCTCCAGAACAAGGGCGGACAGGAATTTGTACCCATCAAGCAGGTTGCCATCAATGTGCTGGAAAAGATCGAGGAGGCCTACAAGAACCAGGGAACGGTCACAGGGATCCCCTCCGGGTTTATTGACCTGGATTATAAGCTTTCCGGCTTCCAGCCCTCTGACTTTATCCTGATCGCCGCCCGTCCTTCCATGGGCAAGACGGCCTTTGTGCTGAATGTAGTGGATCATGTGGCAGTGCGCAAGGGCCTGCCCTGTATGATATTCAGTCTTGAGATGTCAAAGGAGCAGCTGGTTAACCGTATGCTTTCCATGGAGTCCAATGTGGATTCCCAGAAGCTGCGCACGGGTACTCTGACTGATTCGGACTGGGATGCAGTGGTAGAGGGAGTGGGGGTCATTGGAAATTCTAAGCTCATCATCGATGACACCCCAGGCATTTCCGTATCAGAGCTCCGCTCCAAGTGCAGGAAGATGAAGCTGGAATACGGCTTAAGTGTGGTGATCATCGACTACCTGCAGCTCATGAGCGGCAGCCGCAAGGGCGGAAACGATAACCGCCAGCAGGAGATCTCCGACATTTCGCGCTCCTTAAAGGCGCTGGCAAGGGAGCTTCACGCTCCGGTGATCGCACTGTCCCAGCT
>OLSP01000213.1_pt1 | contig 55488 bp, 64 predicted proteins | sample 1672941 | NCBI WGS metagenome assembly OLSP01 (sample SAMEA3136739, study PRJEB25190) | human gut metagenome | reverse complement strand
TGATTTCAGATAAAGGCAGGAGCGAGCACATCAAGACATATGCGGATCGCCTGCAATGCCGCCCGATGTACGAGGAGCGTCGCTGGGGGGAATATAAGGTTATCGATACGGTGAGTTTTCCTGACGGATACGAGACCCTTACCAGGCAGTTAAAGATAAAAGCCGGTAAGAGCATAAACTATCAGGCTCACCGCTATCGCGATGAAGTCTGGACATTCATTGACGGCGAGGGTGTGCTGGCTCTTGATGGGAAAATGACTAGAATCGGCCGTGGTGACACCGTCTGTATCAGGAAAGGTATGAGACATGCAGTCAAAGGCATAACTGATCTGCTCTTTATTGAGGTACAGTCAGGAGCTCCACTTGTGAAGGATGATGTTGAATGGTTTGACTGGAACTGGAAATCATAAAAAAGGACTAAATAGGTCATGATGAAAAAATGGTATGCCTTGAAGATTTTTTATAACCGCTTTTCGGAAATCGAGGCCACATTGTCACGTGACGGGATAGAGAGCTATATCCCGATGAAAACCAGAAGCTATCCGCAACCGGACGGGGAGGTCGTGACCAGACGGGTCCCGCTTGTCGCCATGCTGATGTTCCTGCGTTGCGATGATGACTACATCTCTTCCTTGAATTCGATTCTCGATGGGAAAGCCATGGTATACCATCATCCCGGCACTCAGATTCCAGCCCCCATTCCGGATGAAGAGATGGACATGTTCATCATGCTCACTTCTTCCATGGAGGACGGGTTCGAGCAGATACCGTATGATGGCAATCTCGTGAAGAACGCAGAAAAATACCGGGTGACAGGTGGAGAAGATGCCGGAATAGTGGGATATTACAGACGTATCAAAAAGAACAAGCGGCTGGTTATTCCTTTTGAAGGCTTGCTGATATTGGTCGCCACCAATTATATTCCCAAATGTTATTTACAGGAAATAGTATAGTGATAACCTGTGCAAGCAGATATAGAGTCTAATTTTATGAGTAAACACGCATAAAATCAGAATTCGGATATGTACATAACTGCCAGCAATTCCAGACACCTTTAAAAGATGTTGTTACCAAGTTTCGCAGACATGGAAATGAAATCGTTACTGCATATTCCTTTAAAGGAAGGCAGCTTGAATATATGAGGTATGGCTACAATTCAAATAACCTTTATACCCCAACCGAGAAACATAAAATACTTCTTGATTGGAGTCATTTTTTATATAATTTCCGGTCGTGTAATCGCCGGTAGAAGCAATATACAGGGATTTCGAATACGCTTTTTTCGGTAATTACAAATTGATTATGCGATTTCCCTAACTTAATCCCTCAACCTCCCTCTCTTGAATTTTTCTAATCCTCTCTCCCAAATATTTTTTATTTTTCCCTTCGGGATTTTTCTTTAATCCAAAAAATATTTTTACCTTTGTTCTAAGAAGAGTTATACTCATGAGTATGAGGCTGTAAAATATTGAAATTAGCACAATCTCTAAATCGTTACCTTAGACTTTTCAGAACTTCCATAAGCGTTTGTCTTTCAAATTAATCCATCAAATTGATAAGAATTTAAAGTAAAAATAATATGCCTAAATAAGTGGATAATAAGGCTGCTATCTCAATCCAGAACATCGGCTTGCTCTGGTAGAACTTATACCAAAATGCGCCCTCTTTTTCTTTGGCAATGCTTAATGCAGTATACCCTACATAGGCAAGCCATACTAACAACATTGGCCAGAGGTTCAATGCCACCCAAAGTTGCGATCCGGCAATACAGATGATTGCTCCAGCAGAATGTATCTTGCTCTCATAATCATCTTTGAAATTGGGAGCTGAACCAACAAAGAACATGCCAGCACAGGACAGAAATGCAACCCATTCCGTGTTTGGTTTACTTACCTCCAATATTGCAGGCATCAATAAACCGGCAGTCAGCCACATTGTTGCCATAAACCACAATTTATGCTCCAGGTAGTAATAGGTTGCACTTATGGAATAAGGTACACCCTTAGTCTTTACACACACGGCAGCCGTGTAGGCCGCAATAACAAGCATTGAAATAATCGTCAAAATAGTTATCATACCAATCTTACATTTATGTTAATCAATTCTTTCAAATGGGCATATACCGGATTAATCGTACCATAAAAGCAGTAATATTTCTTCCTTACACCGTCTTCCTTTTCCGTGTAATACTTTTCCTGTTCAAGCGTCATGCCTGGCGCATAGAGTTTGGGATCGTATTCCGTGCCTTTGTGATTTTCGTCCATGCGCTCATAAAGAGCAGCCGTATCTACCGAAGGAGGATATATTTCGAGAACCGGATTTATCGGTTGCCGGACTTTCCATAACCGGTCATCGTTAATTACCCGGTTGCCGGTATCCAACTTCCCGTTAATAAATTCTTTCCATTCCGCATGTGCGTATTTGGCACTAATCGCTTCATCATCTGTCAGCGACATTACAGACACAGATTTACGGGCGATACGGGATAACTGCTTCTCTGAATCGTGCGTTTCCGTGTAGTTTACAGCTTCCTGTAATTCGGCTGTTGTTCTATGGATTACATCGGGGTAGCCCGTCACCTCAATCGCTTCTACATCTTCCACTGTCTCGGCAGCTTCAATATCAGAGAGTAACTTTTCTGATAGACCTATACAGATATCATTATAGTCTGCCATCTCATTGATAGCTTCCAATAACAGAGATGATTTATACGATTTCCCGTTTACTTCAACCGTATCTTTTCGAGCACACTGGTCTTTTAGAGACAAACGGTCGTATGTATACACATCGTTGTCCTCTATGTAATAGTGCCGGTAGTCGGTGTTGTAGACTTCCTGACGTTTCAAGTCTTTTGCGGCTTGAAGTTTTTCTTCCGGTGTCGGTTCGGGAATAGGCGTCAATTGCATATTGAACACTTCTTCTACGGATGCACCTTCGTTTGCCTCTTTAAAGGCAATCTGTTCTTCTGTCAGCAAAACGTACTTTCCTGCAACATAATCTTCCCATGTTGTGCCGATATCGTTGTTTGCTGTATCGAGCTTTTCCGGCATTGTGACATATATGTTTGCTGCGTCTTTTTGTATGTATATATATTTACTCATATCACTTATATTTGTTTTTATTCTTCGTAAGCCCAGTATCGGATCAGGACAGTGCCATCACCGCCGTCACCTTCTGATCCACCACCACCACCATAACCACCGCCACCATTTACTCCACTTCCTTTACCTTCTGTATAGTCAGATACTCCTGCTTTTCCATATATTTCACCACCACCACCTCCACCACCAGCAGCATTCCGTTTACCTGAAGATTCCCCAAAATCTCGAGTCGTATGACCTTGTCCTATACCTCCTTCATGAGCGCTGCCGTTTGATCCATTACCACCATCCGAACCGCCATTACCTCCTATAGAACCTCCTCCACCGCTACCTGAACCGCCATCTGAATGCCATGGACTATTTTCGTATCCATACATACTCCCTCCATAAGCTCTATAATTCGAGTTTAGAAATTGCGAGTATCCACCATCATTAGGTGGAGTACTATTAGAACTTCTACTACTTCCTTTGCCAACTATTATTGAAATTAACTGACCCGGTATAACAGGGATAGCATCACCATCTCTCCATCCGGATGTATCTTTTTTAAAGGTTTTTGTATATCCTCCAGCTCCTCCTGTATCTGTATATCCTCTATTGCCTCCGCACCCACCACCGACAAGAAACACATCAACCTCCGTACATCCAGGTGGAACCGTCCATGTGTAATTTCCTGCCGGATAAAACCGCTTCTGAAAGAATACTAACTTCTTACTTCCTATCGTCCTTCTTCTCAACATATCAATCCTTCTCTTTAACGGTTATTGAATACATGACACCACTCGTAGCGATCTTCAAAATGGACATCTCGAAAGGCACGCCGGAAGTAGTGGTAATAGAACTACCGGACATTGATCTAAAACTGCCAGTAGTAGGGATGGGCTGCGTAAAAGAAGCGGTAGGATTACAATCAAGATATATCTCTTCGCCTACATTCAATGCCCTTGCAGACTCATTTATCGACAGGTTTGAAGCGGAGGATAGGGTAGCCTTAACCAACCTCTTGCTTGTCGGTATATTCACAAGAGTGGTGACAGCATTACTCCCTGTGCCGAAATTTACTATATCATCCACCCTCTTCTTGTCCTCCGCCGACATATACCCCGCTGTGGCGGAGGTGGCGGTAGGGGGAGTGAGGTATTCACCGTTGTCGGAGAGGTATTTTGTACCGGAGCCAGTATTTTGTAAACTTTGTCGATTAGATACCAAAGTATAGGTCTTGTCACTCTTATTAATAATTATGGCTATTATTGTCAACCATATAGAACGATCACTGGGGTCTACCGCTAAAATATTTGTTGTAATACCATATATTTCAGTAGAATTATTAATTGTTATCGGGCCAAATCCATCAGGGTTAGTCTCAATTCTTGCTGTTGTTATTCCTTTATTTACTGCATCAACTACCTTTTGATAATTTTCATCTGACAATGTACCATTCTCCTCTGGGAATAAAGTTGCAACATCCAGATACTGATTGCTCGCCACTATCTCCGACCACGCCCCATTGTTACGCCCGTAGGTTTTTCCGTCTTTTGGAGCATCTACCGTAATAGCCGCATCTTCTCCTGCTGGGCCTTGCGGACCTTCTGGACCTCGATCTCCTTTATCGCCTTTCGGGCCCTGTTCTCCCGTAGGACCTTGAGGGCCAGGATCGCCTTGAATACCCTGCAAACCTTGAGGACCTATATCACCTCTTTCACCTTGAGGTCCTTGAGGACCGGTATCACCTTTGTCGCCTTTTGGACCCTGAGCACCTTGAAGCGGACCATTGTTTTTCCACACGGAATTGATTGCATCATAAATATAAATGTCGTACGGAGCACCTTTACCAACGCCATAAGCATCACCAGCTTGTGGGGAAACTATTCCAGACTCTAATTCTTCCTGCGTGCTAAAATATCCAAGTACCTTAAAACCACTTCCCGTATCTCCTTTATCGCCTTTTACTCCCTGCTCGCCTTTAGGCCCAACAGGGCCTTGTGGACCAGTTTCGCCAATAGGTCCCTGCGGGCCTGTTTCTCCTTGAATCCCTTGTTCTCCTCTAAGACCTTGCGGACCAATATCACCCTTTTCACCCTTCAATTCTGCCTTATCTTCTTCCGTCAAATCAGAAAAATGCAATTTCAACTCGTCTTTCTGTTCCGGCGTTAGATCGGAAAACTTCAACTTCAAATCATCGTAAGGGACAAGTACACGATAAGCTGTATCTTCTTCACTGGTGTACTTCCATTCAATGCCTGTGCTACCGGTACGGAAAACAGGAGTATCACCGGCAGTACCTTTCAGATCGGACAAAGCGACAAGATTCTGCCAATTACCGTCCGTATAACGCCATTGGATATAGGTTTTATCCTGATTTACCTGCAAGAATACTTCACGTCCATCTACACCCTTCAAGACAGACAGAGCAACACGTACAAGCTTATATGTGCTACCCAATACCTGAAAGGCGGGAAGAGAGGACACACCGGTAAGTGAACTTACCTCTTCGTACTGCCCCGGATCTTTCGCCGTAGACGCAATCAAATCCTCCACCGCTGCCGCAATCTTCTGCAAGTCTTCCGGCGTGATCGTTGTCCCGTCTGATAATATGATATCTCCTGCTGCCATAGGTGTTAATCTATTATTGATTCAACTCGTTATAAATTTGTTGTACATCGTCAATAACCGTAGATACGATGTTTTTCTTCTCGTCGTTATTCAAGCCGGAATGGGTATAAATGTTCATTGTACCATCTACGGCTATGTTTATTTCTCCAAGACGAACTTCACCTTTTTTTAAAACTCCGGTAATATTTGTTGCATCTTTTCCCGTCTCTTGCGAAATGTTATATTGAATATCAACATCTCCTATTGTATTTTTATACACGGATCTCTGTATAGAAGATAACTTTGTCGCCATATTACTTTTCAGGATCTACAAGTTCAACAATCTGTGCATATACTCCGGCGGCACTATAAATTGTAGCAGCCTGTTTGACCATAACCAGTTCTTCTGGAGATAAATCAATTTCACCCGTAGAAGCAATTATTTTTTGACAAAGTTTATAGGCCTTGAATCTATAGTCGTTATCGGTATCTGCTTTCCCTGCACGTTCAAGCCCACCTCCGTTATACAATGCCTTTCCTACAAGATCATTTATAATTACAGGGCTTTTTACCGTAACAACTCGTCCGTCCTGCATTACTTTTTTTTCTTCTACTGCATCTGTTCCGTCAAACTCTTTTAAATTAATGTGAAAATTTACTTTCATAATTCTTTTTTTTAATTATTTTACTATAAAGGACTAATTCTTAGATAATTATTTGAATCCACATAAATTTCCCCTCTCCTGAATTTTATTTCTAAAGAATTCGGATCTGTGGGCCAAGCCGCATTCATATGTACAACCCCACCATATTGATATAGATTAAATACCAAGTCGTTTGTGGGAGAATTCCAAAAAAGACCGGCTGTTGACAATCTTATATTATACGCTGAATTAGGACCAAGTTTTAGATAGGCATAATTATTTTCTGTATCAATACCTAAATTCCCAACAAGAGTCGTATTATTGTAAAAAGATATAAGTCTATCAGAATTAGAAGGATTTATTGTCACTCTCTTCCCGTCTGAACTTGTTTGCAAAGAACCTGTTATTTGGGTATTCCCATTTATATCCCAAAAAATATTCTTCTTAGCTAACCATCCCGCACCATCATGCCCCAAACGTATAGCAGAATTTGCTCTATCTTCCCATGAGCTCCCCGCCCAAAATGCAGGACCTGTAATATCAGGAGACATACCCGCTAAACAGACAAAAGATGAATTAGAACCAGATCCCATTTCTATACGCCTATTTAACCTCATTTTGTTTGATCCAAAAGAATAAAATGCACCGGTTATATCTGTCACGGAATCTAATTCACCTTCAACACTATCAACTCTATTCCCTAAATTATTTATATTGATATTTAAACCCTCAGCCGTTTGATTAACAAAACTCTCACTTGCAAGTCCTTTTACAGAAGATGATATCTGGCTACTTGTCCAACTTGTTGTAGCATATCCAACTAAAGCTCCATCAACATAAGATCCCACCTCGGTTTGTATTTTACTACTTGTCCAGGACTGAGTAGCGTAATCCCTTCGTACAACTTGCTGGAATTCGTCATATTCTTCCTTAAACGAAGTAAGTTCTGCTTTATCTGCCTTTAAAGATAAAGAGGTATCATATTTAGTATAAATTTTACCGGTCTCGGCATCAACATAATCTTTAGTTGCACGTAACTTAATTTCTTCTTCGTTTTGTGTGATTTGAGTTTGTAGATGTACAATAGCATCCGCAATCTCATCAGAAAACAGCCCTACACCATAAATAAGTATCTCACCAGTGAACCTCAGTTCAAAATCACCTTTCCCGTTCCATTTCCCGACCTTAGACAGCTTTTGATAGCTGTCGCTTTCCGATAGCTGCTCTTCATGATACAACTCAGTTCCTGGAATACCGAAACCGCAAGAACCGGGACGGAGCACCTTATAGAACAAAGAGAAAGAATACGTCTTTTCTTCTTCTTCCGTGTGATCCGGGATATTCATTATAGCATTCTGCTGAAGGATATACGTGTTCCTTATTCGCAGAACGTTTTGACCGTTGTCATTATAAATATCGGCAACTTGATCCTTTTCTACATAGAAGCTACCGTCCAGCCAAAGATATTCTCCACCTACGTTGATAAAATGAACGTTATTTGCAGCTGTCCAATAGTTTGTATTCTGGCTGAAAGAAGAGTTTACAAGGATGTTACCTCCTTCGGCGGATATGTCGTTACGGATACTATCAATAAGGCTTTCAAACTTGCCGTTCATGGCAATAAAAGTCTGCTCAATGGTATCTCCGTTTTGAAGAATGAATGTCGAGTTTTCAACGTATATCCCGTTCAAATAAGCCCCATAACCAGACAACTGATCGCCTCTCTGTGTCCTGATTCCTGTCAGGTGTCCAATACGGGCTTTCAACTTGCCTTCGGTGCTGGCATCAGTAATACCATCGTACACATCGATAAATGGCGCACCGCTATCGGCCGTTGTTAGATATATCAATCCCTGCCGGTCCGTATCTTCATTGTTACCCCAACGAAGGGCAAAATCTCCGGCTTCCGGTTGCCCTGTCCCTTCTATCAGAGGAATAGCTATATCAAAATAGTCACTGTCCACACCGATACAACGTCCGAAAAGATACTTGATACTGGTCGTTCCCGTCCGTGTCTGTATCCTGACACCGTCACCCTTACGCAGGTTCATAAGCATAAGACCATCCATATCGTCCATATAACAGCGATAACGGTCAGACATCACTTCTACTCTGGCTATTTTGTTGATGTCAGAAACAATCTGGCTACCTCCTAAACCGTAAATTTGGGAATAGACAATCTCGTAAGCAGTGAATGTCTTTCGAATAAAGAGGTTGTCCATCTCCCCGGTGGCCGTCGGTGTGTCTATCTGCCATCCCCAACCGGTAAAACCGGATGCAAAAGTTGGCGATCCGGTATTGCCCCCCACATAGATATCACTCCTCACACGAAGCGAATCCAATATGGCGGCGCCCGTACTCTGGATCTCCCAGCCTTTACCATCCCAGCCATCTATGAAAATGGAAGAGCCGATTTCTCTTTCAAAATGAATACTGCCTTTAGCTGTATCATTAACATCCTTTCTCAGATATTTCTTATTAAGTTCCTCTGGTGAAGCCCCACCGCCAATAATAGATCCTCCTGTAGATGTTGAACCTTCATTCCTTACATTATCAATGGCATCCCAAATCTTATCAATCGTACTTGCTATAGGTTTATCGCTAAGAGAAATATCATATGTTGGAATTGATTCACCCTCTCTTATGGATAAACTCTGAATGATAATGCTATAATCAGTACCAAAATCCACATCGTATAATGGGAGCTTCATTCCTTCACGAATCAAATCGTGTAGATTCCCATTTCTGGCCATGTATATCTCATCCACTCCAATATTATAGGTATAGATAACATGGTCATGTTCCGCCAGATAAGATGTTGCAGCTTTTAATAACCTATCCTCTGCATATTCCACATACTTTTCCGGCATCTTGATATTAAGAATCACAAATCGATCACCAGCGGAAAGATTCTGCCCAGCATTGGGAACTTGAAAATCATCCCTTGTTGATTTATTAAGAGTTATATCATAATTGCCACTCTCTAACTGAACAACATCTACAATCTCAAACTCATAGCCAATAAGACTACCGCTTTTCATTGATATTGTAGCTGTTTCTGTTGTCAGGTAATCTTTGATATTGAAACCTATATTCTTGATTGTAATCTTGAAAGTGCCCTTTGTCTCTGTTTCTTTTGTTATCTGCTCGGCAGCAACCAGTTCATCTATCCTTCCTATATCCGGCAACTCTACCCCCGCTATAGAAGGATAGATATCTTCAAATACCATAGTGTACTCCCTAATCCCATAAGCCGGAAGATTCTTTGATTCAATATAGCTTTTACCCGTTTCAAGATACCCCGGCAACATTAAATTCTTTTTACCGGAAAAATCAGAATCGCGTTTATTGTAATCATCCGGTATATTACGTTCTCCTCCATAAGCGTACAACCGGGTTACTACTACCTCATCAGCATTAACATCCCTTTCTATTTGGTACAACCCGTTATTCTTGCCATAATAAAAGGTGTGGTCCAAAGATTCTTCTGGATAGCCGATTTTTACATTTCTTTTGGATATAAAGAAATTTAGGCCAAACTCCTTGTTTATCATTACAAGAGCATTCCAGCAAGACACATTATCTATTTCTATCTCTGCGTCCTCCGTTTCAACACCTTCATAAACTTCTATTTCCCATCCTGGATAATCTCGATCCATATTTGCTTGTATTCTTTCAGCAAACGTTTTTGCGGTTCCGACAAAAGAAAAAGAAGGACTTGGCTGATAATGATAATCATTGCCGTACGGCACATAGTCCAACAACTGGCAATTCTGCAATTCGATATCTATAGTCCTAAATATCAAATCATATTTGAAAGCATTTAAGGCGCTACCAAAAGATGCGCTTTTTATCTGAGACGGCTCATAATCCAAATAGAACTCTTCTCCCCTATAAGTAATATGATCACCAATGGCAAAGTTTATAACAGAAGGAGATTCGAAGGAACAGGTTACAGTCCTTTCCCCCATAAAGGAACCATTGTACTCTAATTCTTTGATTGTACAACGCTCTATTTCGCCCGTTTTGTCATAAATAATCCACCCCATATCACCTTATGATAAATTGTTCTCTCGGTTTGGTTACTCTAAATTTCATTTTAAATACAGCAACATCTCCCAAACTACTATCGCTTGTGAAATCAAAATCGCTAAAGCCCTTGAAATAAGCCCCTTTACATCCGGTATTTGAATATGGAGAAAAAATATTAAGCTCTAACCCTTCTGTTGTCATATATCTAAATACGGCAGCCTGTTTAGTCGGAAATGTCCCTTGAGCTCCTTTATACACCATAGATATCTCTGTGTCGTAGGCTTGTAATCTTACAACATCAGGGAAATAAACATCCTCGCCATCTTCATCTATCCAATCGCGAGATGGCAACTCTTTTGTTTCAAGAGGTAAGAATAATGGCACACTAGTTGTTTTAATACCAAAGTCTGCATACAGATCTTTTGTTTCGGATCCATTTGCTTTCTGGAATATTAGCGTATCTCTGTCTGTTGCCATAATATTAAAAAAGAGAGCCTACGATGCAATGGCGTCAACCATTATACCATAGGCTCTCTTTGAAGCTCTTGTTTATTACAAAAGCAAATATAGATACAATCTATTAAATACACAAATATTATAGATTCAATTTATAATACATAATAACAACCCAGATAGCGGTATTGCTATCTGGGACATCCAAACGTGATACGCTGGGTACGAAGCCCCAACATGCAGATTTATCTTGTTTTATGTAGCAATATTATCTTCTTCCGTCAATTTGTTGCCGGCAATGAACAGCATCACAAGTCTGATTATGTTACCTAAGAAATATTCGCTTTCCGATCCTGCCAGAAGAACCCCGGCCACTAACAGGAATATCAAGGATAATGCTTTCATGATGCTATTATTTTAGTCTCGTTATCTAATCCGACATATTGGTTGTCATTTCTAATGCCTGTAAGTCCGAACGGGGTTTTATGTTCAAACCAACATTGCATATTTAAATCATTGACTAATTTCACAATATGTAAGAGTGATCTTATTGTAAACCTATTTTCTTCAATATCAAATTCGTCTATATTGAGTATATCTTGAATTAATCCCAGCAGACAGGATGGTAAACAGAATATGCCTGCATCATCTAAAATATCTTTGCCGAACTCTGCTAATACCCCTACTTGATCTGCTGTAAGACCTTCGAACTTTGTTGCTAAATCTTTAAATTCCATGATTTTGTAATTATTTTTTGGTTTATTAATTGGTATAATATTGGCTGTCCTGCATTATAAAGGACTGCTGAATAGGTATGTATGTAAGGTTTATTCTATAGCTGCTATTTTCCCGTCAGATGGATTTCCGCCAAACAGATGGTTGATGTAAGCCAGCCCTTTTTGCGTGACAAGAATTTTTGTGACAACAAAACCCGGATGGCTGTTACGCTCAATGAATTTTTCCTTCATCTCAAAATACCCGGCATTGACAAACCGTTGCTTCGGCTCGTTCCGGTTAGAGAAGAATACGCCTACCTGCCTTAGCTTTTGGAATAGTGTGTTGCGTCCAAACCCCAGCTTGAGGATTTTAGCAGCCATTCCGATATCGACTTTGTCGTCTGTGATGAAGGCGGCATCTGCGAAGTCGGCTTTCGGTTGGAGCTTTGCGATCTTGGCATCCTTTTGCTGGTTGTCGGCTTCAAGCTGTTTCAGCCGTTCTTCCCGTTTTTCAAGGGTAGCCTGTGCGATAGTAAGAGCACGAGCCATGATTTCCTCTGGGGTATCGTCGGTTTTGGTTGCGATGTAGCCTCCGGTTTCTAATACAGAGGGAATGACTTCATCAAAAATCCAGCTTTCTACTTTTTCGGCTTGTGGCAGCTCTGAACTGGCAACAAGCCTAACTACATTGCCTTTTGTGATAAATTTAACTTTCTGAATGCCTCCGTTTGTAGGGGTGTCCATTTCGTTCACCCCTGCTGATTTACAGTGGTCTCTGATTGCTTTCTGTGGATTTGAATAGCCTAAACATCTCGCAACATCTGTTGCGGCAAATAGAACTTGACCATTGACAACAATAGTTCTTACTTGACCGAAAATGGGTGATTGGAACAGTTTTAATTCTTCCATAAACAACAAGATTTGAACAATAAAAAAAACTGCGCTACGTGTTGTTCAAGTTCTTATTGCAAAACTCCGTGGGTATTTCTACTCCACGACACGGCGCAGTTATATCTATAATATTTTAAGATACACTATATGTATGGGCACAAAAAATGCCGCTATGTTTGCGGCTTCGTACCGCAATAAGATTTGAACACCGCAAAGGTGGTGCATTTTCTCGAAACGACCAAACAAATTCCGAAATATTTCATTCATGTTGTAAAGCATAAATTTTACCCCCCCTATTTGCATATATTAACAAACAGTCTTATCTTTGCGGCAAATTACTAATCATTAAAAACGTTTTTAAAATGAAGAAGCTCTTATTTATTATGGCAATGATGTTGCCTATTTGGGTTTCAATAAGTTGCTCAGAAGAAAATAAAGAAAAAGCTTTTATTGAAAAGCATTTAGGTGATATTGGAAATGGTAAATATGCGTTTGACATTGAGTGTTATAATCTTACTAAAGTATTTAGTTGGAACCATTCTAAAATGGGTGGCTTTTTTGGTCTTCGTGAAGATAATCTTCCATTTAGTAGTTATTTAATCGATTACAGAATGAAAGAAAAAGATAATGAATATATAGATGAAATGAAGGATTTGTTTATCATTGATTGGTTTAATACCAACTTCCTTTTTGATGAGTATGAATTTGTTAGCCAAAAGCATTTGTTTGATATAGATATTGTGTCAAGAGTAAGAAAGGATTCTCTTAAGGAACATGGGTGGACTATTGATGTTTTGATGACAAAAGATGATAAAATGAAAGAATACGAAGACCATTATATAATAGTAAAAAAAGAAAAAATTCCCGTTACTGAATATACTTATAAATTAGATAATAGTAAACTATCTAAAATTTGTATAGTCAAACATCCAGAAGATGGCTACAAAATAGTTATGCTAACAATAGATGGTGAATCTATAATAAAAAGATAGTACGATGACTCTCGAATCGGAACTAAAGAAAATATACCTTACCAAAGGTAAGAAACTATAAAAGCAAGCAAAGCTATAATTACGCTTATCGCTTTCCAAGGAATCGGATTACGCAAATTAGGATTTTCTGCTAAATACAGTCTACCGTAAACAGATACTTTGGCTGTCCAAACCGTATTGCCCCCTCTTACAAAAGAGGCATCTACAAGTCCCTTTCTCTTTAGAAAGTGAACACAAGTGTTGAATACATGCAACGGGTACATGGATGGGCAATTAGCTCCACATGATTTCACAATCCTTAGCACCTCTTTCTCTTGCTTTGACAACTTGATCCGTTCCATAGACTTTTCGTTTCCTGCAAATTTACGAATATATTTCCTTTGATTTCTATAACTTTATATACGAAAAGGAATGTGTCGCAAATTTCTACACAATCCTTTTGTCATGCCTAACAGGAACCCCAGAAATTTTTGAAGCAGAAAAGAAAACAATGAAAAAATTATGTTATTCACTCTTTTTATGGCAATAAACATCGTTTGTTATTTTTTTTTGCCTTACATTTGCAAACGAGACTATCTTAACATAGTTAAACTTCTATTGAAGAGAAATATTATGAACCAAGCTGTACAAACAAATTCAAGTACAAAATTAACTAAAAGGAAAAGCGAACGTTTAGGCTGGAAAAGCCTTGCGGAGCGTGATAGGAGACCTTTGTCTGAAAGAATAGGAGAAGGGCGTAGGGTTTATGCAAATACCAAGAAAAGTACTTTTGTATTAGTTCCTTAGTTATGTTTGATAATATACGTCCTTACGAATTAAAAAGGATACAAATAGACCACTCTCCGAAAATAAATGAACTTTTCGAAGAGTGTTTTATTTATAAGTTCTTCACTGATGAACAAACTAAAGGTGGAAAGACGAGATATATTGCAAGGGCAGAAGTGTATGGTGAAAGTATTGCTGTAAAATTTTATCCTCAAAGTGCAGATGAAGAACATAGATATAGTGCAAGCACAAACCGCTTTACTTTTAAAGGGGTAATTAAAGTAATACTAACATGCGCAAAACTAATACCCGAAATGATGGAAATTTTCCCAAATGCATCTTTTGTTATAAAAGCATCGGAAGGTATAGATTTGCAAACCAACACAGAAGAACAAGAATCCAATAATCAACGATTCAGAATATACAAGTATGCACTGAACCAAGTGATTGGTAATGAAAATTTCCAACATTATGAATATCCGGATATTAGTGTCTATTTTCTTATAAATAAAAGGGATTGTGATGATTTAGAAGATAAGCACGAACGCATAAAGAAAGAGTTGATAGGGAAATTTAACTTGGTGGATTTGTAATAACCAACCAATCCTATGGTCAGAGGCTTTTTGTGCCATTCATTATTGAATCCTTATCGCTTTCCCGCTCTTTCCTTGTGTAATGACGCTCAACAAAGAAGTCTGTATGGCTATTGCGCTCTTTTGAATTTCAAGTGCTGCATCAGCATTGATCTTTGTATTATCGGCAATGGCATTTAGTTGTTGTAGTTGAGCTTGTGCCGTAATGCTCATCGTAGGTAACAGATTACCCGCTATATTCTCCAACAAACTACGCTTTACACTCACATCGTGTTGGATAGCGTTCAAATAACTGCCTAACAAGTTTGCTGTATCCTCTGTTACCCCTTGAATGCTTGACGATAACCCGTTTTGCTTTTCATTGTCAGGAGTGAAAATATCATAGCCTTTGTCTTTGGCGATCTGTTTCCATGCTTCCAAATATTTGTTAACATCCCCTTGAGCTTTTATAGCATTATCTGTTATCCACCCCATAAGCTCGGTCATATCTTTGAATTTATCTTCTTCTCTAGAATAATCTTTATTCATTATTTCTTCGGCCTTATTTTGAGCCTTTTCAAAGACATCCCCAAGAGTGAGAGAGTATATCATATTAGTGGCCAACTTCTCCAGCATATCCGATACAGAATCAGTAAATTTCTTTGCCGCATCTGTCCCGTTTTCAAAAGCGTCAACCAGAGCATCCATCATTGTGTTACCCAAATCTCCAAAAATACCCGTCAGATAGTTTTTTACACTATCCAGAGCTTCTTCGTAAGTACTCCAGTTATCAAGCATCTGCTGTAAATAACGCTGATTTTCTTCGCTTAGCTTTTTAAACATGTCCGAATTGACAAATTCAGCCAATGCGTCCATATTTACAGAGCTGTCCTCGTTAAATAGTTCGGGGGCTGCATCTTTTAAAGAAGCATATTTGGCACTTCTGAACCATGTTGAATGTCTGATTTGAACTTGCATGTTGGCCAAAGATTCCTCTAAAGAATCAAATGTTTTATCTAAATCAATATCAAAGATATCTGCCACCTTGTCTGATACATCCTCATAGACTTTTCTATTTTTAATATCATTCAAAGTGCTTTGATAACGCATTAGAGCATCGCGGGCAGCGTCAATATTATTTCTAGCGTTAGCCCATTCATCTGTTCCAAATATGGTATCATATTCCCCGCTATCTATGCGTGCATTCTCTTTAACTTTCTTTAGCTCGTCATTTAGCTTGGCAACTTCTTTCCGATATTCAGCCATGTAATCCGTTCGATTAAAAAGACCGAATATTCCGGTGACAACTTTTAGCCCGGCTGAAATAGCAGTAAGAATCACAGACGCCTTATTTAAAGATTCCATATTGGTTTCTATAGACTTTACGGCATTAGCCATCTGTAAAAGCGAAGAGGTCATTTGACCCGCCTCTTTGATTATTTTACCGGCAGTACCACCTACTGAATCACCTATTTCAATAAAAGAATCATTAACCTTATCAAGAACTTTGTATAGCTCTTTCCAGTCCTTTATCTTGCCCTTATTATCGTCTTTCCCCTGAGCTTCACGTTCACCTCTCTCTATCTTATCAAGTTCTTCTCTTATCTTAACAAGCATAGCACGATAAGAAGCCAGTTTTTCCCCGTTATCAGGATCAGATATCTCGGCCTTCATCAACTCCGCTTGGGCTTCAATAAGCATCTTTCGTAGCTGCTCCAGTCCTATGCTCGATAATTTATTAACCCAAGATTGAAATGTATTTTCTCTTTGGGCTATTTCCACGTCTAAGCGTTTTAGCGCTTCGTCCTCCTGATAATAGGTTTCTTTTATCGTATCTGCTGATGCACCGGATTTGAACAGCACATTTCGTTTCTTTGCATACTCCTGTTCGATTGATTTTCGTTTTTCCAAATATCCTTGAAACTCTTTGGCCACACTGTTAAAATAATCTGTCACACTCTTTGTGTACAGTTTATTCTCCGTCTCAATAAGTTGCTGGATTATGTCTTGAAATTCAGAAGGAAGGTCATTTATTCCTGTTATAGACGATTTAAATTCACTTTCCTTTTTACCTGGATTCTCCTTCATCCATCTTGCTTTTTCAGCCTCCTTGTATTTTTTTACAATTTCATTTGTCTGCTTGTCAATTTCAGACAAACGCTTTTTATGATTCAAATTTAATTGAGCCAGTTCCTTTTCTCCCCCCTCAGCCATTGAGTTGACTACAGCCTGCTCTATCTCTAATTCGGCTTTAACTCTGAAATCTTTCAATGATTGAAGCTGATTTTGCAATATATCTGACCAATTCTTAGTAGATTTAGTTTCTTTATTATCAATTGATATATTGAACTTGTCAACGACCGATTGAAGCTCTTGGATACGCCTCTTGTCCGCCTTTATATCATCCTCAGAGAAAAGTCCTTTCGTCCCCTCTTTCCGGGCCAGTTCGTCTTTTGCGTCGCTCAACTCATCCTTTAGTTTCTTTAGCCATGAGGCGTAATCATCATCCTCTTTTGGCACTAGGTGCTTCAAGCTATTATTCCCGGACACGAAATCAGCTACGGACTTTCTCCATCCTTTTAATTCCTCTTTCAATCCATTGATATTCTTGTCACTTTTGCCTAAATTATCAAGAAATTCTTTCGTATTTTTAGAAGACTCCTCTAATTTTTTTAATTCATCTTCGTACTTTATGACATTATCGGCCATTTCGGCGAGATCCTTGTCTGTCACATAGCCAAAATAAAAGATATCTTCCATATTGGTGGCCTCCCCGACATGGAAGTGTCCGCTTCCGTTGCTGATCACCATGTTTATGTATTTGATCTTGTCCCGAAGCTCTTGTGCCCTCTCTTCCGCCTCTTTTAAGCCTTGGCGTGCTGATATTTCATAATTACGCTTTTGTTCGGCATTCAATTCTCGCATTTTCTGAACAGACAACTGTAATGATCCACTATAAGCATTTACCTCCATAGCGGCACCTTTAAAATGAGATTTAAGAGAAGCTGTTACGGTTTCCAATCTCTTTGATTCCTCGGTTGTCTTATTCTGCTTGTTAGATAATAACTCGTATTCATCTATTAGCTTTTCCATGCCCTTATTTTCCTCGAAATTGGTTTGGAGCTTACCAAGCGATTCATTTAGATCCGTTATTATTTCTTGCGTCTCTTTTGCTTTATTTGAAAACAGTGTATAAGAACCTATCAACCCTGCAATGGCAGAAGCTACCAAAATTATAGGATTAGCTTTCATTACTGTATTCAAAACTTTTTGTACAACAATTTGAGCTTGTGTAGCTCTGGTTAACATTTGGGTTGATCTGAGGAAATTTATCAGACCACTAACACCTAATGAGGAATTATAGACCTTTTGGGCAACTGTCAATATCATAATAGCCGCCTTATAGCTTCCATAAGTCGCCACAACGGTTAATATAATATCCGATAACTCCTCCCAATTACTCATCGTATCAGTTATCAGGTCAAGTCCCTTACTCAACGTGCTGTTATTGCTTTCGGCTATATCAGCGAGCATCACATCATAGGCATCACGAAGGTTTGACAACTTACCGGCAAGCGTATCGGCAAGTGCGCCCTGCATATTATAAAACTGCCCTCCTTCATTCGTCAAGTCCCAGAGCACATCTTTAACCATCTGGAAAGACACCTCCCGCTTGGATATTTTATCAAAGACCTCCCCCACAGAAACAACCCTGCCTTCCAATAAGGTAAATTTATCTGCAAGTTTTTGTAATAACGGAATACCAGCCTCCGTGAACTGACGCAACTCTGTCCCTTTCAAGAACTCTGCCGAACGTACTTGTCCATAAGCAAGGATGATACGCCCCATATCCACACCTACGCCGGCAGAAATATCTGCCAGTCGCTTGGTGGTGTCATACATTTCCTCATAGGGAATATTAAAAGCGGCAAGCTGTTTGGTATATCCTGCAAGTTCTTTAAATTCAAAAGGAGAAACGACTGCAAGTTCTTTGATCTGACCGAATAGCACATCTGCTTTGGTGGCATCCTTAAACATCGTCTGTAACGCGACACGCTGCTTCTGAAATTCTCCACCAATTTCGATTATTTGAGTCAAGAATCTTTCTGCCGCATATACGGAATATATATTCGCCAACTGATTGCGGAGTTGAACCGCAAGGTTGAATTGCGTACGCATATTCTTAGTTATCCCTCCAAGTGATCCTGCGTACTTATTAGCAGAAGAGGATGTATTACTATACTCACCCCGCAGCTTCCTGACTTGCTCTTGTAGTTTTTTTATCTTCTCCCGGCTTTCATCATATGAGTTCTGGATACGCTTGTTTATCTCTTCTATTCTTTTAGCGCGTACATCACTAGCGGATACATTTGTATTTATTCCAGCTTTGGCAATAGCGTCTTGGATCAGTTTAGTAGTATTAGCCTTATCCACGACGACATCAATCTTAAACTGTTGTCCTCTTAAAGCATTCTCTATAGAAGATTTCAAAGATTGACTATTTAAACCAACTTGAACATTCAAGTCTTTCAAACGTTTCTCAACAGCTTTTATATCTTTGTCTGTTAGGTCTTTTAATCCTAATTCAAACCACATTTTACCAAGACTTCCCATAATGCCTCTACTTTTTAATAATAAACTGGGAAAGATCAATTACCGGCTTTGCTCCGTCCTTATATTTATCTTCCCACTCTTTTGTTTTTTTGATTACTTGTTGCTTACTTGGTCGTTTAGAGTCACGGCCTTTTTTATCTCTTTTACCACCTTTGTCCGTCCCATAATTTATGACAGGTTTGTCTATAGTAAGAAGCTCAATCTGAGCGCAAGAGAGGACGCATCTATACTCATACATGGGAATAGTTAAAAGCCCTAAAAAGAAAGACCTTGAAGCCATTAAATTAGGGTGTTTTTCCCCTATTGTCCAGGCTTCTCCGTACGCTGTTCGAGAAGGATACGATCGGCTTCCTCCTTCTTCATATTCATTTTCGAGTCTCTCATCGCGGTCGCTAATATGATACACATCCAATAATCCTGTATGAGCGATGCTTCTTTTTTTTTACCTTCTGTTACAATGGAAACAATTACTTCCGAAGGAACATGATGATACAGCCATCTCCACAGTAAGGAATACAGGAATGTGATCGAAAATAAGCCATTCAAAAGGATTAAAGCAGCCGTTCGTGCTGGTACTTCATTGTCATTTTTACAGTTCAATGAAACATCAGTTATCCTTTCCAACGTATAGGGACGCATCCATCCTATATTGAAATTCATTCTACCCCAACGAATAGTACTCTTGGAGGCAGTCCGTACCTCTTGAAATATCCTTTCATCCTTCCTGGAAGGCTCTTTGATTCTATCAGCCATACTTATTGTCATCAATAGAATAATGGCGGAACTTGAATTATGCAACATAAGCTCCGCCGTCAGTGAATATATTAAGCAGCCCGTTTCTCCAAAATAAAGATGTCTGATCCATCCTCATTCTCCAACGGAGTTACGGTCACATTGAAATATGCCGGATTATCACCATCCGCAACGACGAGACTTCCGTACATTTCAATGCTAGGTAAGATTACGATAACATCCTTGTTATCACTCATCATGATAAGAGCGCCTGAGATTTTCTTAGGAGCCATACTATATGCAGCACCGGAATAACTTTCATCTTCGGCTAAATTGGAGGTCGAAACAATTTCCTCTTTCTTATCCATGAACAAGTCATTAATAATTCCTTTCAAACTGGCTACTTGAAGAGAAATATCCGAATCTCCTTTTTCTGTTCTGGTCACCCAGTTTGCACCTGTGGTCAACTTTATTTCTGTTGTTTCCGGTTCTCCTGTATTAAACGTTACTCCATCTGATAATACAGGTAGTTCCATGTCTACAGTAATAGCAGAAGCCAATTTTGAGACAGTCAAAGGAGTCTTGCTATAATACACTTCGTCCATTTTATTAAAAACGGCTCTAAGTGCACTCAATTGATTGGTAACAGTTATTTTTGCCATGTCTTTTTATCTTTTATTGTTAATACTTATATGAATCTGTTTGATTTATTTTTAAATCCGCATTGATCAACCAATGAGAAAAGCCCAATCCATCATCTCCTTTAAGAACCAACACCGGGTTCGTCACACAAAAACGACCATCGTTTGTTTTTATAGGGAAAAGAGAAATTACCGAATCGAGCATTGTTTGTAATCGGGGAATGTTTTCCAGCCCATTCTGTTTATTCCTTGCAGCAAGGTCTATGCGAAGGGTCGTACTTTGTAAAACATTACTGTCCGGGACATTAACAGGCATAGAAACGACTATGAAATCAGCCATTTGTTTCTGGCTTGCGGCTTTACGATTACCTGCTGATACATCCTTGCTGATACCGGCAAACAATGTACAGACCTCCTCCAATATTCGGGATATGTAAAAACGACTCACTCTCATACTTTCATCGGTTTTAGTTCTTCTAAAACTATCCCCTTAGCCGACTTATAAGTATCGGTCAGAACATTCAAATTCCGTACATTCTCAAGATATTCGGAATATTCCGTGCCAGTAGTCATTACGACAGAAAAGCCCTTTTTAATAAAAGGTCTGTAAGAGGACAGAAAATCAACCGCCGAATCAGCACCTAATTCACCGTCAACATCCACTTTCCCTATAACAGAACGAGCTTTTCCTTCATAAGGCTTACTTAAATAAACCCGTTCACCCTTTCGTACTTTAATATGTACAGGCTTGCGCATCGTATTTCCTGCAATCACCATTCCTATTAATCCACCATTATAGTAGATACCGCAGGCGTAAGATGTTTGCGTATTACCCGTAAATCCATCAAATTCTCTTTCACTCAAAGCATGGTCTATCAAATCGGCACATGAACGTTCGATTACAGCATACAGATAATTATTAATGATCTGTTTTGCTTTTTCCATTCCCTCATTAAACACCTTTCTGTTATCTTCCATTTCTTTAGTTTTTAGAGATATTGAAAAATACTTCCGTCCCAAAGTTGGAAATGTTCACATCTGTTATAAGAATGTCTATCCACAAGTTTACTCGATCCTTTACATCAATCATATCGCCAGGCAATATCCCTTCTACGAATCCGGGTATTGAAACTCGGTAATCTGTCTTAGGAACATTATCGGAATAAAAATTACGGATTGATGTATTACTTTCTTTCCGGCATTCACCTTCGTAAAGTATAACCTTCTCGCCTTCCGAAAACTGGGTTGCCCCGGTTATCCGATAGATTGTGCAAGTATGCGGGTATCTTGGATTACTAACAGCCATATCCCTTCCTCCAAATCTTCATTCCCCTGGCATGAACACGCGGCCCTAATTGGGTATAGCGAATCTCTCCATACTGAGCATAAATACTATTGGCTATCGCGGTCCACCTTCTTTTGTCCGTTTCAGATATCTGTCCTCCTCCTTCCTTATGTTTCCAATTCCCATCCGCATCTTCAACGCTGACTTTCACACTTGGCATATTGGAGCAGGCCATATACACATCCGCTTTCAACAACATCTTTGTTTTCAAGTCCAAGTTTGAAACCAAAGAATCAGGCTGAATTTGACGATCAGAAAGGATATTAGCAATCACTTCATCACTCAAATCCATATTCACGATACCACGAACATATTGTTCAACTGTACGCTCAGTATTTTGAGAGTCACGAATCATACCATTAAGCAGTTACCGTATAAACACACATATACTGAGGCATACTTGGAACACACAATATCGCCATCTCGCTCTCTACATACATGCTTTTTGTTTCAGCATTGAACATCTGACGCAGCAGAGTACGACCATCATCAAACCATGCAATGCGCTGCGTAGGATCGTCCGAGAATACCATAGGTTGAACGCTCTTTATTGTCCCAATCTGACCGTCTGGTACAAAAGCGACATTGAGAGGATTAAAGTTCTCTATAGTTTCCACTTTTAAAGACTTCGACTCTTCATCGAATTTATCCACAGCAGCAATGCTATCTCTTGGGATGATTGACGCACCGATAATACGACGAATAGCATCTAGCTTGCCTTCATCGGTCATATTTTGAGCATACTGAGAAGCCACCAAATCGGGATTAGTAGCACCTGCCGCACTCGGATAAAGAGCAAGTCCAATGCGTTTCAGTACCTTTGTATGAGTCAAAAGATCATCCAACAAGTCAGAAGCAATTTCAAAATGTCCGGCGGGGAATCCCTTCTTGCGCATAGCCTTTACCTTGTTCTTAAGATACAGTAGCGGATCAGAAGTTGTTCCTTCATTTGCTGTTGTATGTTCATTTGTTTTCCACCATCTGCTTTCTCCGGAAAGCGATTCTTTGTTTGCGGCAGGAATACCAAAATCAAATGTCAGCCCGCTGATACCTCTCGGATTATTATCTAATCCAATCGTGAATTGGCCAGTAGATGCAACACGCATACGCTGATGAGTTATAGCATTTCTATTACCTTGTAACAGATTATCCGTGCTGGTAAATAGCATTTCCATAAGTGCAGATTGGGTTGCCGTATTCAATGCGGCATCTCCAAAACGCTGTACCATAATCATACGTTCACGAAGCATCTTTGCACTGATAGGATAGCGATGCTTCTGAGTCGGAATCTTATTTGACCCGATCTTAAACTCACCAAATCCTTTGTCAAGACCTTGCGAAGCCTCGTCCATATAAACAGGAAGAGTTGCGATATTAAGAGATGCAATCAACTGCTCATATGTGTAATCAAGTTGAATCTCCGGGTCCCATGCAAACCCGTCGGCTTGGAGTACATTGTACTTTTCTTGAAAACGATCGACAAACTGCTGGAAAGAAGCTCCCCCCAATCCGAATGTCATTAAGTCATAGTAATTTGATACCATTGTTCTCATTATTCACCTCCTTTTTTAAGCTTCCCGAATAGGGGTAATTTGAGGCAGTACTGCCCATACTTCATCCGGTACAGTCTCTGCCAGCCTATCTGCATAGATCATCCCCTCGAATACAACTGCACCAGTCGCATAATTAGTATCCGTATCCACATAGACATCATGATACAAAAGCCCTTTGATCGTTGCCGGTTCTACCGAAGCGCCGGATTGAGATGCCGTCTTTATTTCGGAAGCTTTGATTATCTTTATTGTGTGTGCTGACTGATCAAGTTGACACATACTTCCGGCTGGAATAACTTTACCTTTATAGCTGGAAATATTACTAATATTACCTCCTACAGGGTATTGATTCACCACCTTGTGCCAGATATTTTTTCCTGAATTAAATTCTTTCTGGCCTCTACCAAATGTATTACCTAATGTTCCCATAGTTTTGTTATTTTATTGTTTTGCAGGGAATTTACCTTCTTGAGCTTTTTTGGCAAAGAACTCATCTAATGCCTTTGATGAATTATGTCCACTACCCGATGCGCGCCCACCATATGGGGTAGCACCTTCTCCATTGTAAGCCTTTAACTTCGATTCATACAAACGCTTAGTTTCTTCTTCCAACTTCGCAATGTCCATCCCTTCAGAAATTGGCACAAGATTAACCACATCTTCCCAAAGAGCTTTATTATAAACATTTAACTCCCCTGATTTTTGAATAACTTTTTCACGCAAAGATTTTTCAAATGTTTTTTTTCTTTCCTCTTCACGTTCCTTCTCAATAGTTTCAAGCCGTTTCAATAAATCACCGTTACCGTTATCTCCAGCCTGTGGACTTACTGGCGGGGTGGGAAGCTGAGGTTCACCACCTTTAGGCTTGTAGTTCCTCGCAAACTCGGCCTGTTCAAAACGCATCTGACCTCCCATAGCCTTAATTACATTAGCTTGAGATTGGTAAAAAGAATCGTCTACCATTTCATCCGATGTGATTGTAGGTAAAAGGGCATCAAGATAAGCGTCAAGTGTCCGAGTGGTAACTCCGGTGTCTCCGAAGTATCCATTTGTGCCGGGTTCTCCGAGCACATTTTTTAATCCTGTCAAAAGGGTCTCTTTTTCCATTTCTTTTAAATTGTTTATAAACAAAAAAGAGAGCCGACTATAACGAATTTAATCGTTACAATCGGCTCTCTATGAAGCTCTTTTAAGCGGAAGCGATAGGAATTGGAATCTTTAATACCTCTTGGTTTGTTACATTAACAATGTAAAGCTTTCAACCTTCTATCGACGCTTCCTATTCTGTTATGGTTACATTTACATAATGCTTACACCTAGTACATTTTATCCTAAGCATGGCCATGCCTGATACATATTGGATATCAGCCATCATTTTTCCACAATACGGACATTTCGCCGCTTGAGTTCGGACATCTAAGCCATCTTTGTCTAATCTTGCTACTACTTTAAGCATATATTTTATATGTTACACCGCAAATATATAGATAAAATCTATAAATACAAAACAAACAATAGATTTTATTTATATATTTGCAATACATAAAACAACAGAGTTCCTAGAGAGCCGACAGGACATTATTTCAATGTCTTATCGGCTTTTTTTATTATGGAAGTATTAGAGAAAGACATAAAAACAGATTTTGGTGATCCTGTATACTCTTATGAGTATATAGAAGCGCTTCGTGTGTCTGATAGAAAGAAAGCGAATCCTCTAAAAATAATCGCTCAAAGAGGTTGCCAAGAAAAGTTTCTAGCTTCCTCTTCCGATATTACCATCTTCGGGGGATCGAGAGGAGGATCAAAAAGTTTCTCTTTGCTAATGGAATCATTAAAAGATATCTACAACCCATATTACAATTCCATTTTGCTGCGAAACGAGAAGGATGACCTACTTGACTTGATCAATACATCATATATACTATATGGGCAGATGGGGCAATATAATAAGTCCATCAGCGACATGACGTGGTATTTCAAGAATGGCGGCAAATTGAAATTCTCATATCTAGCAGACTCATATGACGACTTCAAGAAGAGATTTCAGGGAAAACAATATTCATTTATAGGTATTGATGAGATAACGCACTGCTCATATGAGAAATTCAAATACCTGATAACATGCAATCGTAACGCGTACGGGATAAGAAACAGGTTTTACGGGACATGCAACCCTGATCCAGATAGCTGGGTAAGAAAGTTCATAGACTGGTGGATCGGGGAAGACGGGCTGCCTATCGATGAACGTGACGGTATCATTAGGTATTGCTTCATGGAAGGAGATTCCCCTGATTCCATATATTGGGGTAACACTCCGGAAGAGGTCTATAACCAATGTAAGCACATTATTGATCCCTTATGGAAAGACGCTTACGAGGAATTGGGTTTCAATAAAGTGACAATGTACGTCAAATCCGTGACATTCATACAGGGAAGGCTTGAGGAGAATATAAAACTAATAGCCTCTGACCCTAATTACGCAGCCAACCTGTCACAGCAAAACGAGGAACAAAGAGCGAGGGACCTAGAAGGTAACTGGAACTTCAAGGCCACAGGGGACGATCTTATCAAGATGTCGGACATGGATCGATTTTATAGCGCTTCGGCCCAAATAGAGAAAGGTATCCGTTACGTATCAGCGGATATCGCTTTTGAAGGTGGGGATTTCTGCGTTATGTGGTTGTGGATAGACCTGCACATTAAGGACGTATTTGTCATGCGCGAGAACTCTGCAAATACAGAAACGATGTTCATGGCAAAACTCAACGAATGGGGGGTACGCGAAGAAAATGTTATCTATGACTACTGGGGAGTAGGACAAGCCATATCCGGCCATGTCAAACGCGCCGTCAAGTTCACCGGAACCCAAAAGCCAGAAAAACAATTTGAGAATTCTTATAAGAATATCAAATCGCAGTGCGCTGAAATGTTAGCCCATTACATTCAAGACGGTAAGATTTCTATCGAACCGAGGTTACTGGATTTGAAATTCTCCGGCAAGAAAGGGAAATACCAAAAAGTCGCCCTAAAAGACATCCTGATGAAAGAGCGCAAGTGTATCAGGCATAAAGACAATTCCAATATAGGGGGATTTGAGCTTATAAACAAAGAAGGGATGATCAAAGCCGTAGGATATTCCCCCGACTTTTTCGAATCCCTTATCTACCGTATGTATTTCGAGATAAACAAGAAAAAGATTTTTAAACCCAAAGGGATGCTAAGGTACGTATCCTATAAACCATTTTGATCATGGATAAAAGAGATATCAAAACAAAAAGACCGTGGAGAAGAGTCAGACCGGAAGGCTATATGCGACATGGTACATATATGGCAGAGAAAGAACCTTTGCTGATAAATGATCCTTGTTTTTATACATTTATGACGCAATCGGATTTTATTAGAGAATACTATCCTTCTGGACATATCATAAATGACCCTAATATTTATCCTGACATCTACAGAATGGAAGAGGAACCCGTATATGATGAAAACGGAGAGCCGACCGGCAAAATGCAAAAACGCCTGTACAAAGAGCTTGTTCCCCGTTATTCTTTTGCCTTCCAACAAATCATCACAGTAAAACAAATAGTACATTTATGTGGCAATGATATCCAATTTGAATTCGTAAAAGAAAAAACATCAGAAGAAGAAGAAAAGAATTTTTACCTTTTCCGGGAAGGATGGCTAAAAAAAGATATGGAAATAGCATTCTTCGATGCTGTCAAATCAACAAAAATAACTGGAGATACAGCCATTGTCGGATATCTCCGAGAAGGGGTGTTTGGTTACAAAACGCTATCTTTCCAAAATGGAGATACGCTTTATCCCCATTATGATCCAATAACAAATGACCTCCTCGTTTTTGCCCGTTCTTATTTCGATTACGATGAAAACGGGAGCCGGATTACTGAATGGCTTGAATTATGGGATAAGACATATCTTTACCGTTATAAACGATCAGAGCAAGGAGCCAAAGGGATTCTTAACAACATATTAAGCCTATTCGGAGTAGACGGATATGAGTTGAAAGAACAATCACCTCATGGATTTCCATTTATACCCGTTGCATACCATAGAGATGAAGATGGTCCATGCTGGTCGCCATCTCAAGATGCTTGCGATGGTTATGAAATGTCATTTTCGCAAATGGCACAAAACAATCAAGCATTCGGATTTCCTATCATGTATCTACAAGGAGAAGGTGCAGATTCTATGGCAATGCAGCATGATTTAAACGGTACAATTAAAGTTATAACTGGGGGACCGGAAGACAAAGCTTCTTTTCTGTCTCAGCCGAACGCATCAGAATCATTTAGCAAACAGCTTGATACATTATACAAAATGATCTATGAGCAATCGTTTGCCGTTATTCCACCGGAATTAAAATCAGGAGATTTACCTGCTGCCGCATTAAAAATTCTATATTCTCCTGCCTATGAAAAGGCAATGATAGATTCAGCCGAATACCAACCGTTCTTAAACGATCTGGTAAAGATTTTCATGTTCGGATTCGGAGTTGAAATGAAAAAGACGATAGATTTCATGAACCTGCCTATTAAATGGTGGATCAAACCATACATTCATATCAATGAATCGGCTATGGTTGCAGACCTCGCTTCGGCTGTTCAAAACGGTTTCATATCGAAGCGAACTGCATCCGAACGTATTCCGATGTATTCTACAGCAGGAGAATGGGAAAGAATTATCAGAGAGGCAAAGGAAGAGCAACAAAATGATTTACTAAGTCAAATAAAATTAGCAAATGCCAACCGAGAAGCAAATACAGGAAGCTAAACTGTTTCTTCAAACGAGAATTAAAGCAGAGATTAGTGCGAAGAATAATATTGAGGAATATATGATGGAAGCCGCGCGTGAAATCATAGCAATTTCTCAAAAATACAATATTCCTCCGCGCTTATTCCGTTTCGGTTTTAATGAGTCGCTTCGAAAGGAGGTAGATAATGTCATCAAAACACTAAAAGAGAACATCATTTATGCGACAGAAACTTTATCGGTCTATGACAGGGAAGATGATAAAGACTCCATTCTAATCTATCTCAACAGTGATAAATACGGGAAAACGTTTAAAGAGAGAGTTAATGAATATGCCAACCGATATAAATTCGAATTAGAAGCCGCGATAGCAGCAGGAATATTCTTTGGCAAAACCGACAAAGAAATATTATCCACCATTAAAAGAAGCTTGTCCATGCCCTACAATAATCAGTATATCAAGGGTTCATTCGACAAAGGACTATCGGCAACGCGCATAGAGACAAAAGGCATAAGCTATGGAGTTGGGAAAAGTAGCTCGGCATACAATCTCTTAACCTCTTTGTCAAGAAACGAAATTGCTTTGACTTGGATGTGGTGGTATGGTAAACAGGCTTTGAAAAAAGGTGCTACAGGTTTTTATTCGTTTCGGGGTAGCTCATACCCTTGTGCATTATGCGATGATATGGTGGGGTTCCACCCCATGCAAGACTATAGGTATCAATGGCACTTGAACTGCCGATGTTATTTTGTATTCGTGTAAAACATAAATTATGAAATACTTATGGATTATTCAAAGAGTATAAAAACAGAAATAAAGAAAGCGAAAATATCAATTGAAGAAAAAATTTTCGCCGACCTCATGTTGGCAGGTTGGAAAGACAATGATGCTTATATAGCAGCTTTCGGCTACAATATTAATTTGTCGGATAGCTATATCAAGTCACAGATGCGTACTACAATAAACAATCCAGATTTCGCCAAATACATGGAAGCGACAAGCAAAAAGAAGGAGAAAAAGGAGATAAATTTAGAAAATAGCGATGACATCACCTTGGAAGAAGCCTTATCCTTGGCGACCAAAGAGGAAACCTTAAAAGGCCTCATTATCGCCAAGTCAAAAATGAAAGCGGGTTCCAAGGAATGGCTTGATGCGACAAAACTCATTGCCGACTTACAGCAGATGAAAAAAGATATAGTAGAAGAGGAAGATACTACTGTACATTACTACCTACCACTTACATGCAACAGATGCTCTTTGTATCTGACAAACAAAAAGAAAAACAACAATCATTAAATATTAAAATTATGGCAACAACGACAGTAAATTTTCAACAAGATGGCAGCGATTATATTTCTGATATCATCATAGCCCAATCCAACACATTAGCGTTTAGGATCAAAGTTGATAAACCAGGAAGTATTATTCTTGAAAGATCAATCACAGGTGATAATTTTATATCAGAAATAGGATTGCCACCTTCTCTTGTTCCAGGAGATACTCTCTCCATAGAAAAGAACATAACAGGAATTGTAGCTCAACAACAACTCCGTTTCCGTTTTCAGAATTGCAAACCTGTTTCAATATCCGTACTGCAATGATAACTCTCAAGAATATCAATTTATCCAGCATTGATCTTTCGGGCATAGACTTGAGAGGAATAAAGCTGGGACTTGGAGGACGTGGTGGCGGTTCCAGCGACGGTTTCCCGCAACTTCCGGGCGATGTCACTCGTTGGCATTTCGGCGGCCTGACGAACGAGATGATGGCAGCGATGGACGATCCGAGGATCGAGGATGCGGATGGCAAAGGTAGGTTCCTATCCTTCAAGAATTTCGCTTGGGGTGGAATGAGCGGGGTAGGTGGATATACAGAGAACTATAATAGTAATAGATGGTATAAGGTAGAAATAAGAATTGATGCCACTTGGACTTATAAGTCTTTTAATGCAAGATCAATAAAGGATAATATAGCTGCTCAATTATTTTATCAATCAAAATCAAGTGATACTGGATTTAGGGTTTTATCATGTACTATCAAAGTTTCTGGTTTAACAGACGGACAAGGAATTGAATATGTTTCTAATGGAACACAACAATTTGTTATAATGAGAATTGAAAATGATGGTATATATCATCTACCAAGTTTTGATTTTGGAGCTAAAAATGCTTATTACGGATTCAGGTTCTTAAAATTGCAGGAATCATGCAACATCACCATCGAACAACTTCCCCTCTACCCCGGTGCACTCGTCTTTGATGGTGTAGACGATCGCGGTACCTGTGATAACTTCCCTGTTCTGACTAAGGAAAAGGGATATACGGTTGTAGCGTTGAGACAGTGGGATCAGGATTTCTTGAATACAACTTTGACAGGAGGACTGTTGTCAACTAGGAATTATTCCACAGGAGAAGGTGTAGCATTTGAAAAAATAGAATCCTCAAATAAGGGTTATTGGAATTTAGGTGCTGGAGGTATCATAGATTTTGCAAAATCACCATTTACATGGCAAACATCAAAACAATATAATAATGTTGGTATTTTAAAAGGTGACAAAAATCATGGAAAACCATTATGTGTAGGATGTGGATTGTCTGGAGGCCAACAGTGTGGTAGATTTGCTATCTGGGAACTTGTATTTCTCGACCACGATGCCACCGAAGAAGAACTGACCAAGATCAAAGACTACTTCGTCAAAACCTATCCCTGGCTCTTCCCCGACCAGGCATGGACAGTGGTAGGCAAAACCAACGAGGACGAAGATCGTGCTACTATTGCCAACATTACGGGCAATGGTAATGATCTTGTCTGTCTAAATTTGGGTTTTATTGAAGGGAGCGGGTACAATGAAGAAGGTGAATATGCTGGCTATCTGGTTACTGATGGGGTGGATGATAAGATAGTTTCGTCAGTTTTTGGAATGGGTAAGGATTTTACGATTGTTGGGGATTGGAAGCTTATAAATACAGGGAAAAATGATAATGCTGGTATTGTAAAATTTGATAGTATAGTCATTTATAATTATAATCCAATACTCATTAATATAAAAAATGGTAGAAATAATTTGATTCCCGATCAAAATACCGTTAATGCAATTTGTTCTGATGGCAGGATTTATTCAAAAGACTGGAAAGAATCTATTTATAATGAAGAAACGGAATCTACCAGTAAAAATCTCTTAACTATAGGATATTCGGGTAACATTTATACTAAAATTGCTTTCAAAAACTTAGCGATTTATCCTACAGTCCTTTCCAAGGAAGATTGTATAAAAGCATATAATTATTTACAAACATTAAAAGCAAAATAATAAAAATGCGTTTAGTGGAAAGGCATATTGTTAAAGATAACAGGTTTGAAGATATTTGTCTTAAATCAGGTCTGTTGTATAACTATGTTCTTTATTTAGTAAGGCAAGGAATTTTTAATAAAGAATATCTGGCAAATACAGGTAATGTAGTTGGTTCTGGTGGTACATTGGAGGTATCGAGTAGTGGTGGTAGGTTTGATCGAATAGCTTTTAAGAACCTTGCAATTTATCCAAGAATCCTTTCCAAAGACGACTGTATCAAAGCCTACAACTACCTCCAAACCCTAAAAGCAAAGTAACATTAAAAATAATTGAATATGAAATACGCAATTGTAAACATCGTATGGGCAAAGTCCCACGGAATAGAAGTCCTACCGGAAATGAGGACAAGTACGGATCAAAGCAAGGTAATCTTGCATGAGGAATTTCTATCACCTTTCGGCGACGAGGAATTTCCGATATTTGAATCTACGGATCCGGAGTTTATGAAGCTACTGGCAAGCGAAGAATGGGCTTTGCCGGAAGGTGTAGAGATTAACAGGGAATTTAGCCGGTTACTGGCCCTTGACCAAATGGACAAGGAGGCTACAGAAGAGATAAATACATATGACCTTTCCCCGTCGGAAGCCTTACAGGTCAAAGATCGATACCCCGAATGGAAAACCGGAATAAACGTCAAAACCGGCGAACGATACCGAGTTGAAGATGTCCTTTGGGAATGTGTTAAAGACCATCTCACACAAGATAACTGGAAGCCTAGCACAGCTACCCTAAGCCTGTGGAAAATAGTAGACGCAGAAGAACATTCCGGCACGATAGAAGATCCTATTCCATATAAGCAAAATATGGCACTTGAATTTAACAAGTACTACACGCAGGACGGAGTATTGTACCTCTGCATACAGGCTATGACACCGGGACCGTACGATTTAAAGGATGTGCCGGCGCATGCGCAGCCGATAAAGCAATAGGGCGATTATTATACCCCTACAGATTCTTTTGATCCGGCAGGGGTATATATTTATATTTTATCCTGTTGTTGCTTAATAATAAAATCAGCAATATAATCTACATACTCGTTATCGCTACATATCATAGTTTTCTGATACCCCTTAGCCATTAAAAAAAGATTCTCTATATCTCTTCTCAAAGAGTCTATCATTAATTGCTGTTCCGCAATGAAACGGATAGATTCAATATCTATACTATTCCCCTTTCTCTATTTCTTCCTTAATTATATTATCCCCATTAACGCTTATGATGTCCCTGCCTATATAATAATAAATTCCATCAAATCCTAGATACCTTACTTCTCCACGCATTTTTAGATGATCGAAATAAGTTTGTTCCATAGCTCCTATTTTTCTGCCATCTCCAAGTTCTATAGTTACCATATTGCAAAATAACTTAATCCTTAAATTCATTCATCATACGACTTTCCTCCAAGATCTTAGAATCTTCTTCATCTGAAACGGCCAGACGATTACCTTTCAATCTCTCGAAATATCTACTCATAGAATCAAATATCTCTTTAGTAAAATCTGAATCCACAATATTACATGTTCCATAAATGCCCGTAAATATATTATGTAAAGCCTCGTATTCCTCTTCTTTTGCCATGTTGAGAGTTAAATACATAATATTATCTTCACGGTATGACACCGACCAATCACCGGCAACCGAGGCAACTTTGATAAAAGAGGTTTTGTCTACTTTATATTTCAGCATTACAAAGTTGTAAACCTGAACTTTCTTTCCGTATTCCATATTATTCTCTAAATTTGTTAATCCTTACTTGATTGATACAATCCGCAGCAAATCCAACAAGATACGCGAAATGCTCATCTTTTCCACCGTCAAATCCCATCTCCATACCGCAATCATCAAAAATACAACTCGCCACATGAACAGCCTCATGCGCTACATCCTCGACATTAATACAGCTACGAATACAAACCAATACACCATATTTACCCGTTTCTTTATGCCATACCTTTAAAGTCGTAGCTTTGGGTTCATTGCCTTTTTCAATACCAAGATATATCTCGGAACCATCTCGTCCCGCAAAAATATTGTTTATATCTTTTTCGTTTCTCAATTTAGCCACCCATATTAACCTCGGATATATAGTTGGGTAAAATTCATGTATTTCAATCCTCTTCCCCATACTGAAACCCCTCATTATTGATTCCTACACTCATATCAGACACCAAAGGAACTGACGTTGAAATCAATACCTCAGAAGTCAAACCATAACATTTATAATATACCGTTTTCCCGACCTTTCTCTTTCTCTCCTTATCAAAACCCAATTCCCTGAAATGGGCGGCTAAGGTCTGCCGGCTCACCATTGGGAAGCCATTTTCTTCCGCATAATTTTTTATATCATCATAAATAATAGCAAAATCAATCTCATGAGGCATATCATTGGACACCCCTTTTCTCGGAAGGGCAAAGAATCCACGAGCCATAGCCCAAGACTTTCCAAGAGCAGATAATCCCATCTCATTAATACGTTTCCTTAAACTACCTTCACTTTCTGGGAATTTGAAACCATTCTTTTGAAGGAGTAAAGCACCCCTTCTTATCCAATTCAAGATTCCTGGATATTCATCTTTAAGCTCATGAGTCAGTTTTAAGTTCATATGTTTCTCATCTATGACTCTATCAAATACGATAAATATAAAACGACGAAAAAAACCAAAACTGCTATCTCCTCCCGCAGGGAAACGATTAGCATTAAATATAAAATACGGGATATTTGTTATCTTGAACGCATTATTCCCGATCCTTCTCCCTAACTGAGGTTCGCCAGATATCAAGCTTTTTGCAGCATCTTCCCTTCCTGCAAAAGTCTTTGCTTCCATCTCACCAGACCAATTGAATATTTTACCATCGATTTGAGATAAATTTCTTTGACGTTCATCACCTCCCCTAAGCAAAGCTTCCATACTCAAATTGGAAATATTTTCTTCCCCCAATATACCCATCACAGTGTCCATAATAACACTCTTTCCATTTGAGCCATTTCCGAATAGAACAAGGGCATTCTCCACTTTCTTATCCATCGTCCCCCTATCGAACAAGGACAATCCTAGGAACATCTGTAATATTGTACGATCATTCTTATCTGGCAAAACACCACCAGAATAAACCTTCTTCCCAAACTCTGTACCTCTCAAAAAAGAATGCCATTTCGGGCATTTTGCTTCAGGATCGTATCTATAAGGATGAAGATATATCACATGATAATCCCTTGAAAAAGGGCGTAAAATACCATCCCTCATATCTACAACTCCATTCTCAAAAGCCATAATATTATATCGAGGATGCAATACCCTATTTATTTCAAGTGAATTATACATCTCTGCTAGTATATCCTTGATACTTCGCACAATGAATGCTTTAGGGACACCAGATATACGCAAATATGTACGCATAGCACGTTTCAAATAGGCATGACACGGAACAATCTCATATATCTTGCCTGTAAAAAAATAAACATTACCATTATAAAGAGCAAGATTACTTTTCGAAACTGTCGTGTATATCGATTCTATAACACTGTCAAGGTTCTCATAATACAAATTAGCACTCTCCTTTCCTGTAGGACTCCCAGAAATAGCAATTTCGTATCTATTGCCCGTATGAACAAGATTATGCACTATACAAGATATTAAATTGTCACTCTGAAAGTTACAATCACAATCAAAACCAATATCTACATTATTTGAAACTTCTAAACCCATAATATTAAGACATATATCATTTAATCTATGACACAAAGATAATATATATTTCGTATCATTATAGATATAATCTATTAAAAATTACAATATTATAGATTAAAACTATCAATCATGTCATATTTTTTTTAGATCAATAGTGATACAATACATGCAATTAAACTATTATACTATTTTATTTGCATATTTTAATAATCAAAAAATTAAGAAAAAAAAATGAGGAAAAAATTTTTAGATGATGTAACATGCCTATTATTCTATAGCATAACAGGGGGGGGGTGGAGTGTAATTTTATTTCTACCCTCAAATAACACCCTATTAATAAATAACTTATAATCAGAAAATTTGTATTATACATATAATATAAACAACGATAGACAATAATAGTATATTCCGTTTATTAGGGATGCCCATAGGGAAAAAGCGATTAGAACAAAAAAAGACAAGCTTTATCCATTGTAACCATATACATATTTTAACCACTATATTTATAGATAAAATCTATCACTATAAAATAAATTATATCTATCAAAAACACTTAGAAATCATCTATGTATATTTTACCTCCCTTTCTCATCATAGATCATCCATTACGCCCCAATCCACAGTCTTTAAGGCTTTATATCGTCGTCTACCTTTCTACGTTTGATAATATAGAACCTAGTCGATACGCCTACGCAATCCTCTTTATATTGTATATTTTTTCGCTCATAAAATCATATATCAATCTGAAAATAAACGCATTAAACATTGTATATAATATAAAGTTGTTGTATATTTGTAATGTAAGAAAGAGCTAAAAAGAGCTTGATTTTACAAGCGTTATTTTAAAAGCGGAATAAAAGAAGAACCCCAAAAGATCCGTAAATCTTTCAGGGTTCGCGATTAAGTAAAATGCACTTAACCTAAGTCCAAGGCAAAAGTAATACTTTATCTAATCCCTTCCAAATATTCTACCAGCTTTTAAACGCTGTAATAATTAGCAATTAATAACAATTTAAATATTACAGACATGGAAACAATGAATTTCTACACGCAAAACGGTTGGGCAGGTTCAAACTATGACAGCAAGTTATCTACAAAGGAAATAGCCGCAAAGGTTAGATCTTATGCAAAGATGAATTTCCCAGATTTTAAATTCTCCATCCGTACAGAATGGAGCATGTACACGGATTCTATGTATATTGAATTAAAGGAAGGTACTTGTATCCCCTTTGTAGAGGGATCAAGAAGTGCGGAACGCGGGTATATGGATACGATGAACACCGTAAAGGGATGGGAAAAAGAACTTACGCCCGAAATGTTTAAAGTATTGGATGCTGTTACGATTTATGCCAATTCGTTCAAATATGACGATTCGGATAGTATGCAAGACTATTTTGACACTAATTTCTATTTGAAAATCAAAGTGAGTGACGAATATAAGGTAATAGAACCGAAAGCAAAGAAAAGGAGCGTTAAGCCTGAAAAGGTTGAGAAAGCCAAAGAAGTAGAAGCCGTAACGGTTGAAGGTCTGGGAATCGTGAACTATTCCGAAAAAGCAATTGCAGTGTTTGGCGACACGAAGGCTATTAAAGAACAGTTGAAGGAATTGGGCGGACGTTTTAACCCGTCCTTAAACTATAACGAAGAAAAGCGCGCCGGATGGATATTTAGCAAAAAGCAAGCGGACAAGGTGAAAGAATTGATATCACCTACAGTATTGCCGGCGCTCCCTGAAGAAATCTATATTCCAGAACTAGCGGAAGAACCCCAAGGGAATAACACCCCGTTAATTATTGCCGATTATGCAAAATATGATTCGTTTGATTATCCGACAATACCCGAAGAACTGGACGGGTTTAAACTGGGTGAGGTCGTTTATGATCAATGTGGAGAAATAGGCGTTATATTGGCTTTTAACGAAAAAAACGGAACCGCCCGGTTAAATTCAAATGGTTGTTGCAATGTCGGTAATTTGAAAAAATGCCCTAAAGAAATAGCGGAAAGAGAAGTTAAGTACATGGATATAATACGACCGGAAAAAGCTTTAACAGCTTGCACGGTTGAAGCGTACCCGCTTGAAAATATCTATTTCATCGAAACGGACAACCTTAACAGCGTATGCTATTACGACGTAAAAGGCGCGGGAATCATAACCAGCGCGAAAGTACGTGCAGACATACAGCCGGGCGATGTTTTCAACGTGTACACGGATAAAGAGCGCAAACACGGCGTAACCTATGACGGCGTAAGCTTAAATAGGAGTTTATACAACGCTTTGCCCGGTATAATTGAATTTGACAACAAAATAGAGGTAGGAATATTAAGCGTTTCATCTCATTATAAACCAATGGTTGAAAATGTAGAATTTTACGAAAAGAAAGTAAAGGGAATGCGTTACACCATCAAGGATAAACCGTCAACGCTAGGATATTACGGTGTACTAGGTAATTTGGACAAATGTATAATAGATTGCTTCCAGACTAAGGAAGAAGCCGAAAAAGAGGCGGAAATACTTAACGCGCATGTAAGCAAGAACGGACGGTTAAGAAGTGTTATATAAGAAAGTAATATAATCTAACCAGCGGGGCGGAAGCCCTGCGTAAAATAAAAAACAATGCAACTAGGTGTAGTAGTGTGGGGTATTTTGATAATCGTATTATTAGGCGGTTTCAAGGCGATGGTATTCATAGGTGGTATGCTGGTAGTGGCTTTCGTGGCCGGGATCATTATTGCCGCCCACAAATCTAAAAAGGTATGAGGACATTAAAAGAAGCATTTTTGGATAAATACCCGAAATATGGTATTATCCTCCGGATGTACGAGGAAGCGAACGAGTGTACGGCTGAATGGAGCGAACTTTCAAAGCTCCGGCTTATTCGATTTACCGAATATATGGGCGAACGGGTTGCACCAAACTCCGCCCGTCAATATGCGGCTAAGATGAAGGCGGTATTAAATAGATACTCGGACGAAGTGCGGCTAGACTTCAATTTCGCCGAGATACTTTCGCTTAAAGAGCAAGTATCGGTTAATACATTTCTGGATGAAAATGAAATACAGCGGTTGGTAGCTGTCGAAGTGGCAAATGATACGGAGCGGTTGATACGGGATCAATTTGTATTAGGATGCATAACCGGCGCACGTCATTCTGATTTTTGCCAATTTACGAAAGAAAACATACAAGGTGGCTGGTTGTCGTATGTTTCGCAGAAAACTAAAGTTTTTGTTGAAATCCCAATATCGCCAGTTTTGAAACGGTTTATAAAGGAACAATCCCCCGCTTTAAGCGGACGAATAGTGTCGGACGTATATTTTAACGATACCATCCGAAAACTTGCAGAGAAGGCGGGAATAATAGCAAAAACAAGGTGTTTTAAGGCCGGAAAGAATATTATTGGTAGAAAATGTGACCTTATTGCATCGCATACGGCCCGAAGGAGCTGTGCGTCTAATTTAGCGGCACGCGGAGTGTCGGAAGTTTGGATAAAAAAGATATTAGGACATACAAGGGGCACAACAGATAGATATATCTGCCTAGAAGGTAGAAGGATGCCAAAAGAGGCAAAAGGTTATTTTTTAAGCTTCAAATAGTTTTTACCTTTGCCCGAAAAAAACATGAGCGAAGAATTAAAACAACTAATAACCTGGTTTGAAAACTACCAAGTGACGTTTAACGAGATCCGGTTAAGCGAGTGTGAGAATATATTTGATCTGAGCAAGTACATTGATGTGCATGTCAGATCGGTTAAGAGGAATTGGGATAATCCGACCTTTGCAAGTGATATACTGAGGTTGCAAAGGCTTAAAAAGGTGTTGGAGGAAAGAGGATAAAGTGATAAACAATGTTAAATATCACATTTCACCTTATTTTTATCGACATTCTATTTGGTGTCAAAAAAAATTATTCGTATCTTTGTAGTGTAATCAAAAACAAGTAATAACAATTAAAACATAAAGATCATGAAACTGTATCACGCATCACCTATAGAGAATAAAGAAAATATATTAGAATATGGCATTTATTCAAATGAAAGTGACAAGATATCGAATGACGAAAGATTATCTGGATCTTATGTTTTCGGGTTCAACAACATAGCTGATGCCATTAATTTTATCACCGACAACACCTCTGATTATGTTATATTTTCATTCGAAGTGCCAGATTACGATGTTATCCAGGATACAGAATATGAAGATGGATGCGCATTTGCCGTAGATTATGACATTGCTCCTGACAAATTGGTTATTGAAAAAGAAGTATTTTAAAACATAAAGATCATGAAAACAAAAAAGGAAGTTATAGAATTTGTAAAGAGTGAATTGTCAAGCAATAACTCCTTAATATTAGCAACATTAGGCAGCGGTGGCTCCGGGCTTAATCTTATTCAGAATCAAGATGACGACATCATCAATAACTTCACCTCTGAATTAGAAGAATATTCATTTGATGGACTCGTGGATGCCTGTGATGATATTAGAAATTCTGAATATTACAATGAGAATTGCGAGGTATATCAATTTAGCGACAACAATAGATACTCAATACAAATTGTAACTTTTTAATCATGATAAGAAAAGAAATAGGCTCAAAAATAGTCCAGCTGCGAAAGGAAGCCGGGCTGTCACAGCGCGATCTGGCCGATAAAGCCGGTTTGACGCAAAACACCATCTACAAAATCGAAAATGGCAAATTTTCAGTTGGAATAGATGTTCTCGACAGAGTAGCTAAAGCCTTGAATCGAAAAATAGATATCGTTTAATCGGAGGGCGGAACCCCACCGAGGCAATCGGAGGGCGGAACCCCACCGAGGCAATCGGAGGGCGTGAGCAGAAAAAATAAAGCCGGAGGTTATTCTGGCTTTTTATTTTTATTCAAAGGATCATGTTTATCGACATCTTCGACAAGGATATTATGCTCTGAAAAATATCGATCTCTCGCAAGAATTGCTATAACCTTCATGTAAGGGACGATATTAACACCCGTATTATAGGCATCTAATTTAATTTTATCTATTTCTTCTGGCTGCAAAAACTTTTCCGGATAAACCACAGCCTGTTGGATTAGAAATTCTTGTATATCATAAGGATTCTTATATTCCAACTTGTCTTCTATAAATTCGTCTATACGAAGCCAGTTCTTTTCAAACATTTCACCTACGCCTAACCTCTCCATCATCTCTCGACCTGCATCTGTTATAGATAAAGGGCTATGAGATTTTGTGTAAGGATCGATAATCAATTTATTCCCCTTTTGGGCTAATTGATCCATCGTTTTTTGGATAAATCCAAGAGTTGTTTCTATCCGCTCTATGGATCTACTTGTTTCATTGTGAGTTCTTGAATGTTGTTCAATTTCTTCTTTTCGTCTTTCGCAGGGAAGACTATCTACTTTTTTGCGGGTATCCTCCACTTTTGCATAATATACAGCAGCCTTCCATGAAAAATAGCCAGTAACACAAATAGCTGCTATCCAAGGAAAATTTTCAAGAAAATATGTAACTACTGTTTCAATCATATTCTTTATAGCTAGACTCCTTATACAACAAAAACAGCCTATAAAACCGAAAAGTTCTACAAGCTGTCAAATATCTCTATATAACCAAGCCTCTGCCAGGGCTGATTACCTAACGAGGCTCCTTATTCATTTTCACAGTGCAAAATTCGCTCTTTCATTCCAAATAGGCAAAAAATTTAACACTTTACTCATATGTTTTATGGCATGTTAGATTGTTTGAGCTTCCATATTAGTAAAATATGGAAATAAAAACACCTAATTTATTCATCTAAGCTGATGATATCATGCAAAGCCATGACCTTATACGCGGCTGGCCTTCCTTGTGCCGTTAGGATCATGACATCAACATAGTATGCACTTTTTATAGGATTAATCTCAGACCTCAAAATCTCATCCTCTAAGACCTTAGAATCGAATAAAAGAGCTAAAGCCTTGCTTGATATAGCATCAATTATAGCCTTATTCCCCACACCCTCTCCTTTCCTTACTTGGTAAATGGACATTAATTGCTTCTTGTATACATCCCCATTGTCGGAAACAGACCTTATTTCTTTTTGTTCATAATCTGATTTGTTTTGTATGCCATTCCCCTCAATATAGTTAAATGTACACCCGCTATATAATATGGAGTCAACATTTCCACGTATAACCTGAACAGACATAACACCATTTCTGTCATTAGCTGGAACCGAAACCATGTCATGCACATTTCTTAGATCAGCAGGCGTTAACTCCGGCTTAAAGGAAGATCCCTTCACATAATAATCGTATATGCTTTTTATGTGTTTTGCAAAATCAAGAATCAAGTTCGAATTTTCCACAAAAGGAATGATGCCCATAGTTGCCAATTCAACAAGGTGGATATCAATACTACCTTCAATGATTTTACTTACGTACAATTTGGCATTCGCCTCTTCTTTGGATTTCCCGTTTTTCTGGGCAAAAGACACAAACAAAGCTCCAAAGGCATTCATCGTCTTTGTAAAGTCTGCGACTTCAACAGGCTGTGAGTTCTCTATATGAATCCTTAATATGTCTTGTTTGTTCTCTTCCATGAAGATTTTATTTTGATATGCAAATATACTATTTTCCTATCAAATCACCTTCTCCCCTACATCCTGTATTCGCAGGTGTAGGACTTGCCGGAGTGGTGGTAGTGCCAGAGGAAGAGAGGCTTGTAAACTCCGCTAAACTTCAGATTATACCAGATAGGCTTTTCTTTCTCTGCAAGCCCACAATTTTCTTGCTGGAATATGATCTTATTTGTTCTTGTGTCGTACACTGTAAAATCGGTAACTTCTACGGTTTTACTACTATTATTGTAGAAAGCAGCAGTGATATCCCCTGTTACAAACCCGTTGAAAGACGTATATGATCCATATATATTGACTTTTATTGCTTCTTCAATAGTTGGTTCCAAGACTATTACTTTACATATAGCCTCAAAACCTCCATCTTCGGATATAGCCTTAATAATACATTCCCCGAACGAATGTGTTGAAACTTTTCCTACTTGATCCACTGTTGCTATTGATTGGTTAGAAGATGTCCAAATGACTTTTTTATTACTTGCATTTTCTGGCGTAAATACAGGCGTAAGAACAAATGACTCACCTTCTTTCACGGTCTTTTCTGCCTGATCAAAAGATATGCCTTCAAGTTTTGTCGGATTAACTGTAATCTTACAAGTCGCTGTAATAGAACCAACAGAAGCCGTAATTATAGCCTCCCCTTCTTGCAATGCGGTCACTACCGCTTTTCCTCCAAATACTTCATCATTTCTTACGCTAACAATATTAGGATTATTTGATTCCCACTTTACATCCTTATGTGTAGTATTTTCAGGTTCTATTTTAGCCTCCAAAGAAATAGTTTCTCCTATATTCATAATCTCTTCGGTTTTGTTTAGAGTTAGGCTTGTCGCTTCTATTGGCAAAACTGTAACTTTACATGTTGCGTCATACGACTTATAGGTTACAGGATCATAGTCTTCCAAAGTAAACACTGTTACATATGCCTCTCCATCTCTAATTGCAGTAAAAAGGCCATTCTGATCTATCGTTCCAACTTCATAACTTTCACAACCTTCACAATTTGGATAATATTTAGATAAATACCATTGACATTTTGGCGATTTTGCCTTCAAAGGCATATGCGATAATTTGAATTGATAGCTTTCTCCTATTTTTAATGTAAGTTCTGATTTATCTAAGGATATACCGGTAACCACTGGTTCGTCTTCCGAGCAGGCGCAAAGCAATAAAGCCATCAAGTAGATGGCAAATTGTATTTTGTTCATTTTTTTTGGTTTTATGTTTGGGTGCAAAGGTATTAGTTAAATCGAACAAAGGCTAATATTACTATATTTTTAACAATATACTATTCAACTTTTATGCTAATATCCTTGCCACAGTGAGGACAGGTAAGGGATAAAGAGTCACTTTTTGGGTGAACTTCTTCTGAAGAGGCGAATAACTGCCACATAGGAACATTTAAAGCCGTTGCTATTTTTTCAAGAGTAGGATATGAAGGTTTTCCATTAATTAACTGAGATAGTCCAACCCTTGTTATACCCAATTTATCAGCAAATTCTTGCTGCGTATATCCTTTTTCCTTTATCAGTTCTTTAATTCTATGACTCATAATTAATCATTGATTTTTGACAAAAATACAACGCTTATTCAAGTGTAAAGCATATACTATTCATAATTAAAGTTAAAGAATAGTATTTAATTATCAAAACGCTTGCAAATGAATAGCATATACTTTACATTTACATCATAATAATAAGACAACAAGACAATGGAAGCACCGAAGTATAACAAAAGTAGAGTAATGAAATCAGCTTGGTCTATGTTCAAGGCTGGCAAGAAGATCGGACGTCACATCCTCACATTTAGCGAATGCCTAAAAGAGGCTTGGAAAGATGAAAGAAGTTCTTATGACAAGGCGATGAAGATGTACCAGCTTTTCAACTTAAATAAGAAGCAATGCGAAAGCCGGGATGCTAAACGCAATGTTGGTACTTGCTCTATGGCTTTCATGGCTAACACACTGACAAATTACTATGCTAACAATAGATATAATGGAGATTAATTAAAATAGATACAATCATGAAGATAATACTTTTACTTTTTGTTTTTGGCATAATCATCAGTCTTATGACGATTACTTTTCAAATAATCAGTCAATATAAAGATTACAAGCACTACAAGAAAAAGAATGAACGCTATGATGATTTCTGCAAGCGTTTCTACGTTCGATATTTTTAATCAAAACATAACCTTATGACAACATTAGATGTACTAAAAGGAATCCAGCGGATCATGATTGAGAAACTGATCGCAAAGAGTGACATTATAATATCTGTCTCTTCCCGGCCGGAAAGATCGGAGTTATCCATATATGTGCAGAATACTTCCTATGTGGTTCTGGCGCATGAAATATTTATCGACGATACCGGGATTGACTTTAAAGAAGAAAATCGAAAGGCGTACGTTCGAATCTGGGAAACAATCAATAAGCATACAAGAATATCTGTCGCTTCATAATATTGCTACATAAATAACATAGACCCACATGTTGAGGCTTCGTGCCCAGCGTATCACGTTTGGATGTCCCGCCGGTAATATCGCCGGCGGGATTATTATTAACAAACCAACACCTTCAATTCATACTTACTTGGATCATTCGTATAATCTATAACCATTCGTATAGCTGCATCAGCCTGTTTCTGCATTATCCGAATGTAATTATAAATAGGTCTGTTTTCCTTCATAGACTGCCCCAGACAATATTCGACTATTTCCGTACGGATACCAAGATCGAAGGCAAACTGAGAAAATGTTTTTCGAGCTGAATAAAAACTTAAGTTTGACTTAATTCCCAATTTTTTCGCCAACTCTTTCAAACAAAGGTTCACGTAACGCTGAAAATTGCTGTACGTAAACTGGTAGCCAAAATTCAATTTTCCATTTCTGGAAATATATTTCCGTATGATTTTTTTTGCTTCTTCTGGGATCGTAAAAGTTACAATCTTTTCTCCCTCCCTCTTATTTGCCGTTTTTTTACGAACATAACTGATCGTATCACGATCAAACTCATTTCTGACAATATCAGCAAGATTCATGCCCCCCAGATAAAAAGAGAGCAGGAATAGATCACGAGCAAGTGTCAACTTCTTATGTCGTGTTTTTAAATTCATGATCAACGTAAATTCATCAATTGTAATGTCCAACAATTTAACTGACGGCTTTGGCATTTTGACATAAGCAAATGGATGCACATCATATTTCACCAGTCCATCACGGATTGCCTCATTTATACAAGCCTTTAGATGTGTAAGACGCATTTGTTTTGTGGCATTACTTAACTTTCCCATCCCTCTGATAAACTTATCGATCACAACTGGCGATATGCTTTGTAGGGTAATATTGCCTATTATAGAAATAATTTTATCAAGCGTATAAACATTCATATCAGCATAACTATCCCTGCCTTCTTTACGCAACAGAGTAATACGTTTTTCCATATACTCCTTGATGGTCGTTAGGCTTTCCTGTTTATGCCGTCCTTCTAAAATCTCTTTAATTTGAGAACATGTGTAAATATCAAGATTATCTATCGCATCCAATTTTTCCCGATACTCAGATAGTACATAGCCCAATCGCTGATTCATGACTTGGGCATCTTTCCGGCAAACAACCTTCCCTTTGTCGAATTGATACAAGTCATCAACTTCATATCCGGTAGAAATATATCGGACTTCCCTTTTATGGGTAATAGTTAAATAAATCAAAAATGTTTTTTTTGAGGTTTGTCTTGTCGACAAAACCGAAAATCTCAGTGTTGCCATATTCTTTAAATTTTTTGCGACAAACATTTCGACAAACAAAATAGCTGGAATCCCGGATATTTGTCGCTTTTTTTTAAAGATTTGCAAGACTCTTTTGGAAAGAAAAAGTCTGTAAAAGACTGATTATCAATGCTTATAAGAGAGTGATTCCGGAGCGATTCGAACGCTCGACCCACGCCTTAGAAGGGCGTTGCTCTATCCAGCTGAGCTACGGAACCATCCTTATTTGCGGTGCAAAGGTAGTAATATTATTTTAACAAGCAAATATTTTTGTTATTTTTCCTCCTAAATTCATATGTAGTCGAACTACATAAAGAAGGAAATAAAATCAGAACGGATATCCCACCGCAAAATGCCACGCGAAGTTACTGCCAAAGTTCGGATGCAGGATAGCCCATTTCCTTCTGCCACTTTCCTGCGGGTTATAGGCTTTCATACCGGTATCGAAACGGATCAGGAAGAAATCGAAATCGAGGCGGAGACCTAATCCATAAGAGACGGCAATCTCTTTGTAGAAACGGGAAAAATCGAAGTTACCGTTCGGACGGCTCTCATCCTTATGGAAAGTCCAAATATTACCGGCATCAATAAAGGCCGCCATCTCGAATTTCCAAAATAGTTTCGTTCGGTATTCCAAATTCAGATCCAGACGGATATCACCGATCTGCTGGGCAAAGGACTTGACCGAATCGAGCGGCATGCTACCGGGACCGAGCGAACGTACGGACCAACCGCGGACACTATTTGCACCTCCAGAGAAATAGCTGCGTTCGAACGGTAGCATCTTCGAGTTACCATACGGATAACCGACTCCGATACCAATGTGGAAAGCCAACTTGTTACGATTGTCCAACACGATACTTTTACTGAAATCTATATCCCCTTTCACAAACTGGGCATAATTAATCCCAAACAATTTATAGCGCCCTTCGTCATCCTTATCCGCACCAGTCAGACGGGAAAGCCCATACAGCAAGTTGCCTGCCATCTCGAAGGAGAAGCGAACGGAATGCGTATTCCTCAAACGATTCTGAGGATCATAATTATTAAAAGAATAGGTATAACCGGAACCGACAATAAACTGGTCGGTAAAATTGTAAAGCAAAGTAGATTCAGGCAACGAATCTTTAAACGACTGACTTATCTTCGGCAAGTGCACATAGTCAATGTCCAACAACTTGAACACATGGCGCGCCTGCATATTGCTCCGCTCCTGCCAGATATAATTCCATCCTGCAGAGACGATGGCTCTTTTGAATTCCGGACGTGTTTGTATGCTGTAGTTCACCTTCAGTTCGGTCGTTGCACGAATCTTACGACGGAAATTTTCATGCAAGAAGGGGAACAGGAAACGGGGAAACAAAACAGATGCTTCCGCACCGAATTCCCAAAAGTTGTTTCCTTCCGACTGGCTGCCGGTCAACGCCTCGTATGCACCGCGTACTTTAGCAGAAAAAACCTCCGAGCCCTTGAACAAGTTTCGGTGCTGATAACTCAAACTGGAAGCAAATCCAAAATCCCCTGCCGAATTCGTCCCTTCCAGATCGACCCCAAAACCTTGCAGTTTTGCGGGAGAAGTCAAGATCGTACAATTAAGCTTCATCGTGTCGTTCTCTTCGACCTCCGAAAAACGGATATTTACATTACGCAAAGCACGCAGCGTGGCAAACGAAGAATAGGTCTGCTCCACCGTCCGCTCGTTATACAAGCGTCCCGGCATGATATAATTGCTCTTGCGCAAGACTCCCGGACGGATACTTCTGCCGTTCTTGCCGTATAGGATATCAATACCGTCAGTTCGAACCGTATCGTAAGGCATAGCGTTGTTTTCCTCTAACGTCAACGGGTCATAATCGGTCACAATCGAAACGTCTTTAATGTAATACTGACGATGTAACGTGTCGACCACCGTCCCGTCAGGCTTCTGCAAACGGTACGGTTTCAGAAGCATATCCAAATCTACGATATTCCGATTCAAAGAGCTATCGGCAATATAAGACAGGTAATCCCGGTTGAAAGCATAATAACCACGCCGACGAAGCAAAGTCGTAATGCGTTGCCTCTCCTTGTCCAGCACATCGCGGTCAAACAAGGCACTGTCTTTTATCAGAGAAGTATAATCGTCGGAATAAGTACGAAAAGCCGAAGCCAGCACGGAACGGTGAGGCGGTTTGAGCTTAGCAATGCTATCGATCTTAGGATCGCTCAAATCCATCGAATAATTATGAATCCGGTAAGGAGTGTTAGGGACGATCCTATAGGTCACGACAGCCTTTTTGACTCGTGAAGTATCAATAGAAGCCGAGACTTCGGCATTCATATATCCTTTATTGATAAAGAAACGTTTCAACTCGTCAACCGACTGCGTTACCAGCGTCGTATCCAGAATGACGGGAGCCTCTCCCATCCGGCGAAGCTGTTTATTGATCCATTTCTTCTCGTTCCGGCCCGACCAATCGTACACAAACAACTGCCATTTCATCAGCCCGAATGCTTTAAAGTTGGGTTGCTGGCGCAAATAAGGCTTCAAATCGCTGTTTTTATAAGTCTTGCCATCCGACACAATCTCCACTTTGTCCAACAGGTATTCTCCTTCGCCTACATATTTTGTCGAGCTACAGGAGATTAACAACAATAGGAAACAAATGAAATATAGTGTTTGGATTCCCTTCATCATTCAAGTTTTTACGCACGCAAATGTAAAAATAAAATGTGGTTTATGATTTATGATTTATGATTTATCAACGACACATAAATCACAAATCATAAATCATAAATCGTAAAAACCAATTACCTTTGCCGCATAAAAAGAGTAAAGATGCTAAGCAAGGGGAAAGTAAAGTACATCCATTCATTGGAAATGAAGAAATATCGGAACGAACTGAATGCATTCGTTGCCGAAGGAAACAAACTGGTTGCCGACATGATGTTTGCTTTCGAATGCGAACTGATTCTCGCCAAACCATCCTGGATGGCGATGCAGGGAAACATTCCGGCGAAAGAACTATTGGAAGCGGAAGGGGATGACATCCGTAAAGCCAGTTTCTTGAAAAACCCGCAGGATGTACTTGCCGTGTTCAAGCGCCCGGACTGGTCGCTCGACGAAGCCGATCCTTCTACCTCGCTCGTTTTAGCTTTAGACGGCATACAGGACCCTGGAAATCTCGGAACCATCATACGCCTTGCCGACTGGTTCGGCATCGAACATATCGTTTGCAGCCCCGACACCGCAGATGTCTTCAGTCCGAAGACTGTGCAGGCCACAATGGGCGCACTGGCACATGTAAAAGTCCATTACACGGAACTGGAAGACTACCTGAAAGCCCAGGCGGCAAGACAAATTCCGTTGTTCGGTACATTCCTCGACGGAGAAAACATGTACACAAAGGAATTGTCGGCAAACGGAATCATCGTGATGGGGAACGAAGGGAACGGAATACGTCCGCAAATAGAAAAGTTGATTAATCAAAAACTTTATATTCCAAGCTTTCCACCCGAAAGAGAAACATCAGAGTCTTTGAATGTAGCCATCGCTACGGCTGTCATCTGCGCCGAATTTCGCCGTTGCCAGGGGAATGCCGCCCAATAACAGTACACAAACAGGCGAACCCGCTTCAGCAATACCTGTAAAACCTTGACGTTCCAAGGCATCTGCCAACTGTTCTCCCGGCAGCATGTCAAAAGTGCCCTGTTCCCGCGCTTGACTCGGAATTACAAAAGATGTGTCAGAATAAGAATCCTGATGACACCGCTTGTTCTCCTGCACCCCTGCGTCAAGCGCGGGAATAGGTACAAGGATCAAGATGCCGTCATAGAACTCCGTACCCGCAATTTCCCCTTCCAAAGGGAAAATTCCGGCCAATACGCCGTTATCATTCAACTCGACATAGTGCAGCCGGTAGAACTGTCTCCAATAGATATAATGGGAAGCGATCCGGCGCATAACACTTTTTATTCCGCTGTGGATATTTTTACGGCAGACGAATCTTTTGCCATATCGGTCAGACGACCGTAATTATATTTCATAAGGTTCAAGCTGTCCAAATAAACTTTGTAGTAGGAAGAATCGGCATTGTTCATAAAGATATAACCGTACACACGTTTGACCTGTTTAGTCGGAACTGTCTTCAAAACGGTTTCATGATAACCATCACGAAGCACCTTGTCATTGACAGTCACGATCGTATCGCCCTGATCAGCACTTATGCGTATTTCCGGTTTATAGACCATCCCTTTATTGATACCCCAGACATTCATCCCCAACACAAACGTGCTGCCGGACGAATAGTTCGTTTCCGGTTTGATGTCGAACGTCACACCGTTAAACAGAGCATCGGGCTCCAATCTTAAAGAGGTGCGACGAGGCCAGATATCCACCGAATCCTGTTTGGAAACAGGTGCAGCCAAAGCCTGTACGTCGCCTAACGCTTTCTGCCGTTTATTCAAATCGGCCAGCACACGGTCATACACCTTCATATAAATATCCAGATGCCGTCCATACCAAATGAGCGAACTGTCGTACTCGGCTTGTGTGATATCGTATTTGCGGAAGATGGACTGATATAGAGCCTCCTTACGGGCATTATCGGAAAACGCCTTGCTGTCCAAGTTAATCATAGCTTCTGCCAATTGCATATCCACCTGTACAGCTTGCATTTTCTTTTCCGAAAGAATGTCATCCGGTACTTTGCTACAGGCAACCAACCAGGTTGCCAGCAACAAAACGACATTATATCTATATCTATGCAGCCTGTTCCGCATCAATTCTTTTATTTTTCTTTTGAGAGACTTGTCGACAATGTATGACGGTAGAACAGCAACAACAAAAAGACGCCTACGCAAATCGCCGAATCGGCCAAGTTAAAGATCGGACGGAAAAAGATGAACTCCTCTCCTCCCCACACCGGAATCCATTCGGGCAACACCGTCTGTATCAAAGGAAAATAGAACATATCGACCACTTTCCCGTGCAACCAACTGGCATAGCCTCCACCCTCCGGCATAAATGAGGCTACCTGTCCAAAACTATGATCGAACACCACCCCATAGAATATAGAGTCGATGATGTTCCCAATAGCCCCTGCAAAGATCAACGAGATACAGGCGATAAAGCCAAAGGCATAATTCTGTTTCACCAGCTTATACAGGTAATAACCGATAAAGCCGACAGCTATAATACGGAATACCGATAAAAACAACTTACCGATCACTTCTATCCCGAAAGCCATTCCCGGATTCTCGGTGAAGTACAAATAAAACCACGGAGTAATTTCGATACTCTCATGCAGCTGCATGTGAGTTTTAATCCATATTTTAAGAGCCTGGTCAAGAATAAGGAGCAGCATCACAATCAACGCTGCTCCCCAACCTTTGGAATATCTCATTTACTTGGCACCTCCCTGTTTAGCTTCGATACTCAACGTAGCGTGAGGTACTGCACGTAATCTTTCTTTCGGGATCAATTTACCGGTCTCGCGGCAAATACCGTATGTCTTATTCTCAATCCGGATCAATGCCGCCTGCAAGTTCTGGATAAACTTCATCTGGCGTTGTGCCAAACGACCGGCCTCTTCCTTCGATAAAGTCGCAGCACCTTCCTCCAATACTTTAAACGTAGGAGATGTATCGGCGACATCATTGCCGTCAGAATTGGTGACACCGGATCTCAACAGGTCATAATCTTTTTTCGCCTTTTCCAGCTTTTCCAATATTATGGCGCGGAACTCCTCGAGTTCGGCATCCGAATATCTTGTCTTTTCTGCCATGGTTCATTTAAATTAATAATTAACAATCAAGAATGAATAATGAATAATTCAACAATGAGAAAGATTTCCTTTTCTCTTGCCCACAAATATAAGCAATTCTTCCATTGTTCATTATTAATTATTCATTATTCATTGAATATTTATGCTTTTTCGATCCGGACCGAAAGCTTGAAGTCTTCGAAATCCATCTCGGTCGCGTCGCTGATCACATCCGTAATTTCCACTGATACAGCCAACACCTGGTTTGCGATATAGGAATTGAAGTCCTTGATCGCCTCGTCCATCCCATCGTTCGAAAGGACAGTGACGGATATTTTGTCAGTAATGTCGTAACCGCTGCTCTTACGCAGGTTCTGGATACGGTTTACCAACTCACGCGCCAGCCCTTCCTTGCGGAGGTTTTCCGTCACGGTGATATCCAGCGCCACCGTCAAGCGGCCTTCGTTCGCAACCAACCAGCCCGGTATGTCTTCGGAGATGATTTCGACGTCTGCACGTTCGATCATCGCCTCCTGTCCTTCGAAGGTCAGCGTGAATGTTCCGGCTTTCTCGAACGCATTGATTTCGTCCTGGCTCATCGCCTGGATAGCGGCGGCCAATGCCTTCATGATCTTGCCGTAACGCGGACCCAGCTTCTTGAAGTCCGGCTTGATCTTCTTCACCAAAATACCGGCGGCATTATCGACAAACTTCAGTTCCTTCACATTGACCTCGTTCAAGATCAGCGCTTTCACGGCTTCGATGCTTTCCTGCTGGTGGGCATCCACAACCGGGACCATGATGGTTTGAAGCGGCTGACGCACCTTGATGTTCACCTTACGGCGCAAAGCCAGCACCATAGAAGACACATCCTGAGCCATCTGCATACGTTCTTCCAGGTCCTTGTCGATCATTGCCTCATTGCAAACCGGGAATTCGGACAGGTGGACAGATTCAACCTTTTCGCGTCCGGTAGCGGCGATCAGGTCACAGAACAACCGGTCTGCATAGAACGGCGCGATCGGAGCCATCAACTTGGCGACCGTTTCCAGACAAGTGTACAAAGTCTGGTAAGCGGACAACTTGTCGGTCGTCATACCTCCACCCCAGAAACGGCGGCGGTTCAGGCGCACATACCAGTTACTCAGGTTATCGTTTACGAAATCAGAGATCGCACGTCCGGCACGGGTCGGTTCGTATGTATCCAGGAATCCATCCACATCCTTTACCAACGAATTCAGCAACGACAGAATCCAACGGTCGATTTCGGGACGTTCTTTCCAATCCACATCCGGTTCGGAATAATCGAAACCGTCCACATTCGCATACAAGGCGAAGAACGAATATGTATTATATAATGTACCGAAGAACTTGCGGCGAACTTCTTCGATACCGTCGATATCAAACTTGATGTTATCCCACGGAGAGGCGTTCGTAATCATGTACCAGCGCAAAGGATCGGAACCGTACTGCTCAATCGTGGCGAACGGATCGACGGCATTACCCAGACGTTTGGACATTTTGTTGCCATTCTTGTCCAATACCAATCCGTTCGAAACGACAGCTTTATACGAAACGCTGTCGAATACCATCGTAGCAATCGCATGCAAAGTGAAGAACCATCCGCGTGTTTGGTCGACGCCTTCGGCGATGAAATCGGCCGGATAAACCTTGCGGTCGTCGAAGATTTCCTTGTTCTCGAACGGATAATGAATCTGAGCATAAGGCATCGCGCCGGAATCGAACCATACGTCGATCAGGTCGGTCTCGCGCTTCATCGGCTTACCGCTTTCGGAAACCAGAATCACATCATCCACATACGGACGGTGCAGGTCGATCTTTTCGTAGTTCTCCTTCGTATATTCGCCCGGCTGGAATTTCAATTCCTTATACGGGTTGGACTCCATCAGCCCGGCTTTTACGGATTTCTCAATTTCATTGTACAGTTCTTCAACCGAACCGATGCAGATTTCTTCCGCCCCGTCTTCGGTACGCCAGATAGGCAACGGCGTTCCCCAGTAGCGACTACGGCTCAGGTTCCAGTCCTGAAGGTTTTCCAACCATTTGCCGAAACGTCCCGTGCCGGTGCTCTGCGGTTTCCAGTTGATCGTATTGTTCAGTTCAATCATCCGTTCGCGGCAAGCGGTCGTGCGGATAAACCAGCTATCCAGCGGATAGTACAACACAGGCTTGTCCGTACGCCAACAATGCGGATAGTTGTGCACATGCTTCTCGATGCGGAACACACGGTTCTGTGCTTTCAGCATCATGCAGATTTCAACATCCAGCGTTTCGTCTTTTTCGCCTTTGGTCGCATCATAAGCGTTCTTCACGAACTTGCCCTGCCACGGGTCGTAGTCGGCCGCATTCATATGCTCCTGAACATACTCGGGATCGAGGTCTTCCAGCAGATAGAATTTACCTGTCATATCGACCATCGGACGGCGGTTCCCATCTTTGTCGATCATCATCAAAGGAGGTACGCCGCTTGCTTTTGCCACACGGTCGTCATCCGCACCGAAAGTCGGAGCGATATGTACGATACCCGTACCATCTTCCACCGTCACATAGTCGCCGGTGATTACCCGGAAAGCACCTTCTCCCGGATTGACCCACGGGATCAGCTGCTCGTAATGCATGCCGGCCAGTTCCGGTCCTTTCCATTCGCCGACCACTTTGAACGGCACCAGTTTATCGCCCGGTTTATAATCGGTCAGAGCCAGATCGGCGGCTTTCGGATTGAAATACACATTCAACAAGTCCTTAGCCAAAACAGCCGTCATCGGCATACCTGTATATGGATTATAGGTCTGAACAGCCACATAAGTAAAATTTGGACCCACACAAAGAGCCGTGTTGGAAGGCAAAGTCCACGGAGTAGTGGTCCATGCCAAGAAGAACGGTTCGCCAAATCCCGCCATCTCCGGTTTCGGATCGAGAATGCGGAACTGAGCCGTACAAGTCGTATCCTTCACGTCGCGATAACACCCCGGCTGGTTCAACTCGTGCGAGCTAAGCCCCGTTCCGGCGGCCGGCGAATACGGCTGGATCGTGTACCCTTTGTAAAGCAAACCTTTCTTATACAGTTCCTTCAGCAAGTACCACAATGTTTCGATATAACGATTGTCGTAAGTGATATACGGGTTTTCAAGGTCAACCCAATATCCCATCTTCTGTGTCAGATCCGTCCATTCCTTCGTAAACTTCATCACGTCACGGCGGCAGGCGGCATTATATTCGGCCACAGAGATCTTTTTGCCGATATCTTCCTTGGTGATACCCAATGTTTTTTCAACTCCCAGCTCTACTGGAAGTCCGTGTGTATCCCATCCCGCCTTACGGTTGACAAGATATCCTTTCATGGTCTTATAACGGCAGAAAATATCCTTAATCGAACGGGCAATCACATGGTGAATACCGGGCATACCGTTTGCAGAAGGAGGACCTTCATAAAAGACAAACGAGGGATGTCCTTCGCGGATTTCAAGACTCTTATGGAAGATGTCGCCATCCTGCCATTTCTTCAGCACCTCTTTATTGACGTTCGACAAGTCAAGTTTCGAGTATTCGGCAAATTTCTTACTCATATGCGTTATATTTATCTATCTTCTCAAAAATTGCCGCAAAGGTAGTGATTTAATTCGAATTAGGCAATATGGAAACAGCAAGGACTCAAATCTCTCCGGACGTATTTCCCAGCGCCATCAATAATGCCACCACTTCCGAATAATTCTTCCGGCCGGAGGGAATGTTGTTTCCTTTCAAGAACCAGTTGTAAACGGTACTCTGGATCTCGCCTATAAACGGGCTGTACAAATTCTCCCAGTAAGCGACTTTCCGGTTGTAAAGATCTTTTACCTCGGGGGAGATCGTCTCTTTCCATTCATTAAACTCCTCTTCCGACAATAAGCCGTAG
>OLSP01000195.1_pt1 | contig 57143 bp, 51 predicted proteins | sample 1672941 | NCBI WGS metagenome assembly OLSP01 (sample SAMEA3136739, study PRJEB25190) | human gut metagenome | reverse complement strand
CGAGCATTTTTCCTACGCTAACAGTTCCCACCACAATTGCCACCGCCGCTGCGGCAGCCACAACCGATTTTATAATCTTATTTTTTTATTCATATGCTTTTTTTTGAATAACTGCTTCATCTGTTCTTTTTTCATATCATCCAAATGAATCTTACTCAGTGCACTTTTATAATCGTTATTCATTATTAACCTCCATTATTTTTTTAGTTTGTTTCGAGCTCTTGTTAATTTTGAATTAATCGTGTTTTGTTTCTGTCGTAATATTTTTGCAATTTCTCTTATTTTGTACTCTTCATAATAATATAGATACAAAATAATCCTATCTTCATCTGACAGCAAATAAAGTTCCTCGAGGATTTCTCTTTCCGGCTCAGTAAATGGAATTTCCAATTGCGAAGCAGAAATTGTTTTTTGTCTTGCAAGTTTCTTTTTGTAATTTACGCATAAATTTACTGTTACCCTGATCAGCCAGGCTTTAACATGCTCTCCATCTCTAAAATAGTTTTTGTTGCACAATAGTTTTACGAAAACCTCCTGAACAATATCTTCGGCATCATATTGGTTCAATACTCTCTGATAAGCAATGCGATAAATCATGTCAGAATACTTTTCCACTATTTCTCTGTATTGTTTTTCTGTTTGTATGTTCAGCATCTTAACTCCTTTCACCCTATAACACAATTCAAGAATCTTTTTTAGTGCAATTATGTTTTATTTTTTTATAAATCAATACTCTCCACCTAATAAACCATTTGTTCTATGGCTGTAAACTCCTGCCATCTGTTAGTTCTTCCTCTATTCAGAAAATATTTTTACCAGCACAAAAAAACAGCTGGCATATCTATATATGCCAACTGTCAAAACGGAGAAGGAGGGATTTGAACCCTCGCGCCGCTATTAACGACCTACTCCCTTTCCAGGGGAGCCCCTTCGGCCAGCTTGGGTACTTCTCCAAATTGCCCTAGATTCGTCATTTCACAGAAACGACTTTCTTCACACTCTCGTGTCTTTATTTAGTTCTCTTCGTTTTCACCGAAGAACCTTGTGCATTATATCGCACTTTTCATTTGTTTGTCAAGTACTTTTTTCAAAACTTTTTAAGTGACTTGGCAAGCGGAGAGAGTGGGATTCGAACCCACGCGCCCTTGCGGACAAACGGTTTTCAAGACCGCCTCGTTATGACCACTTCGATATCTCTCCATATAATGTTTTTCAACATTTTTTGTGCTGTTTTGTCAGCGCATGTTGTATTCTATCATCAAATATCTCCCCTGTCAATAACAAATTTGATATTTTTTTCAAAAAATTGGACATATAGCTTCAATTTCTGCTATATGTCCATATTTACCGGGATTTTCACCCTGTTCTACTCTCTATTCTACTCTCTGTTTTCCTTCAAAAATGCCTCCGCAACCACCAGATCTTCCGGTGTTGTGATCTTGATATTGCGATAAGAACCTTCTGAAAAGCGGATCTTCACCCCGGTCTCATGTTCTGCAACCATGGCATCATCTGTAATTCCGGTCATTTCCTTCTGCCGAATGCTGGTATATGCGCCATAGATCAGCGGGTACTGAAAGATCTGCGGAGTCTGGACGATCCATACACTGCTGCGATCCGGAGTTTCACTGACATTCCCATCCTCATCTGCGATCTTAACTGTATCCTTGGAAGGCATGCCTGTAACACTGGCCCCTGTCTGTGCTGCTGCCATAAGTCCTCTTTCAATGATCCCATGATCAATAAATGGTCTGGCACCGTCATGGATCAGCACATACTCTGTGTCTTTACACGCACGAAGTCCTTCATAAACAGAATCGTACCGTTCTTTTCCGCCGGATACTACAGCAGAAACCTTTGTAAAACCATATTTTTCCACGATTTCTTCTTTGCACCAGAAAACATATTCCTCCCCTGTTACCAGGATCACATCCCTGATCAGCGGACTTTCCTGAAAACAGCGCAGAGAATAACAGAGCACCGGCATCCCGTCAAGCTCCATAAACTGCTTTTGTATTTTGCTGTGCATTCTCTTTCCCTGGCCTGCTGCTAGGACAATAGCTGTATTTCTGCACTCTCCCATGATCAATTACCCCGGATTCTTTTATCTTTCGCCAAGCTTCAGGTTCGGAACCGCATTCAGATCCCAGCTGTGGCGTGTTCCCCTGATATATTCATAGTAAGCTGCCACACCGATCATCGCTGCATTATCCGTACAGAAGATCGGTGACGGACGGTAAAATTTGTATCCACGTTCTGTACATGCTTTTTCCATAGCAGTGCGAAGTGCTCCGTTGGAAGCAACACCTCCTGCAATGGCAACCTTTTTCATGCCAAAATCAGCTGCTGCCTGCATGGTATGCTCTACCAGTACGTCAACAACTGCCTTCTGGAAGGATGCCGCGATATCTGCACGGTTTACTTCCTCACCTTTCATTTTTGCCCCGTTTAAATAATTAAGAACTGCGGACTTCACGCCGCTGAAGCTGAAATCATATGGATTTTCGCCGATTTTTGCACGTGGAAACTCGATAGCGTCCGGATTTCCTTCCTTTGCCAGCTTATCGATCTTCGGTCCTCCCGGATATCCCAGCCCAATGGCACGTGCAACCTTATCAAATGCCTCACCTGCCGCATCGTCTCTGGTTCGGCCCAGGATTTCAAACTGGCCGTAGTCCTTCACAATAACAAGATGGGTGTGTCCACCGGATACAATGGCACAGAGAAACGGAGGTTCCAGATCCGGATGCTCAATATAATTGGCAGAAACATGGCCTTCTATATGATGCACGCCTACCAGTGGCAGGTTTCTTGCATAGGCAATGGCCTTGGCTTCTGCCACACCTACAAGAAGTGCACCGACAAGCCCCGGTCCATAGGTTACACCGATAGCATCAATATCATCCAGAGTGACATTTGCCTCGTCCAGCGCTTCCTGGATGACCTGGTTGATCCTTTCTATATGATTTCTGGAGGCGATCTCCGGTACAACACCTCCGTACAGTTTATGGATCTCGATCTGTGAGGAAATCACGTTTGATAAGACAGTCCTTCCATTTTTTACAACGGAAGCTGCCGTTTCATCACAGGAGCTCTCAATACCAAGAATTAATGTATCTTTCATTTTTTCAGTCCTCTTCAAAATTCAGTTCCACACTCTTCCCGTCTTTTCCCGGCCATGCCTTCGGAAAGATCTCACGTACTGTATCCATGTAATCATCCGGACGTACCAGAGAAGGGCTGTAATGGGTCAGCCACATTTCCCCCACTTCCGCATCACGGGCAAGAGTGGCCGCTTCACGAAACGTCATGTGTTTGTAGCCTTTTGCCTTTTCGATCTTGTCATCTTCACCGTACATTCCCTCACAGATAAAAAGATCGGAACCTTTTGCATTACGTAAAATAGACTCTGTCGGTCTGGTATCTGTGGTATAGGTAAGCTTGATCCCTTTTCTTGGCGGACCAAGCACCATATCCGGTGTGTAGATCCTTCCTTCATCCTCCACAGTCTGTCCCTTCTGCAGCGGATTCCAGAATTTCAGCGGGATCTCATGCTCTCTGGCACTATCAGGAGAAAATTTTCCCTGGCGCAGGATCTCAAGGGTATAGCCATAGCAGGTAACATTATGGTTCACCCGAAATGCAGTGATCCGGTACCCATTCAGTTCCAGAACTTCCTCCGGTTTCGTGATCTCGATAAATTTAATTTCAAAGGGCAGCTCCGGTGCGATCACACGAAGTGCGCTTACCACACGTTCCAGTCCTCTTGGGCCTACCAGAGTCAGCGGTTCTGTGCGGTCTGCATTTCCCATAGTCAAAAGGAGTCCCGGAAGTCCGCTGATATGATCCCCATGATAATGGGTAAAACAGATCACATCAATAGGCTTGAAGCTCCAGCCCTTTTCTTTAATGGCCACCTGAGTGCCTTCCCCGCAATCGATCATCAGACTGCTGCCGTTATAACGGGTCATCAGTGCGGTAAGCCATCTGCGTGGCAGCGGCATCATTCCTCCGCAGCCAAGTAAACAAACATCTAACATATTTTTCCTCTTTTCCTGTTCTGTGGCAAAGTTTAGCATACTTATCCCGTACAGACAAGTACCTCTCCCGGGTAAGCCTATTCAGAAACTGTGGTGCGTGTCATAAGAACAGCATCCTCTGTGGGATCTGTATAGTATCCCTTTCGCAGGCCATCTCGCACAAATCCCTGACGTTCATAAAGCCGGATCGCAGTCTCATTTCCTGCCCGGACCTCCAGATGAATCATGGTGATCCCACGCTCTTCTGCCAGACGGATCATACTTTCCATAAGGAAATTTCCGATTCCCTCTCTCTGACGGTCTCTGCGGACAGCCACATTGGTCACATCCCCCTCATCCAGCACCGTAAGAAGACCACAATATCCCAGGATCCGGCCCTTTTCTTCCACAACAAGAAACATCCCGTTCTCTTTCATAAGAAATGTCAGAAATCCCTCTTTTGTCCAGGGGACTGAAAAAAGTTCCTCTTCGATCTCCATAACCTGATCCAGATCATCCACAAGCATTTCTCTTAAGATCATGCGTTTTCCCCTTCTGATCCTTTTTTCAGTTTCTGGGCACGCTCCCGCTCAGCCTGTGAAACACGGAGATAATCCGGTTTGTGCTCAGCCGCTGTCTCGGTTCTGCCTTCTTTATAATAAAGGACACCAAGTGCACCTACAGCACCTGCTCTCTGTCTGGAAAGATGGGCCGGTGCAAAAGAAAACGGTACAGTAAGCTTATCTGCGATGATATCTTTAAATACCGGGACTCCGTCTCCGAGGAATGTTACGGCTTCTCCCATCTCATTCAGCATGGAAAGAAACTCCTCAATTCCCACTGCCATCTGATCCTTTACCGTCATGAGCCTGTGATCCTCGTAACGATAGATTCCCGTATAAACCTGCTTTCTTCTGGCATCCATGATCGGACAGATCAGTCCGTTTACATCATAGAGATTATAGGCCAGTGCCTCCACAGTCGGAATCCCGACCAGGGGTTTGTCAAGGGCAAGTCCAAGTCCCTTGGCTGTGGCAGAGCCAATACGGAGTCCGGTAAAAGAGCCCGGTCCCTTGGCTACCGCAATAGCGTCAATCGTCTTCAGATCCAGCTCTGTCATCTTCACGATCTCATCCAGCATGGGAAGAAGAGTCTGGGAATGTGTTTTCTTATAATTAACTGTATATTCCGCTACCAGTATATCGTCCTCCACAACGGCTACGGATGCCACGATTCCGGAACTGTCCAGTGCCAAAACTCTCATTCTGTCTTTTCTCCTCTCTCCTCAATGGTGATCTTTCTGTATTCAAAACCCTTCTCAAGATCTTTTTCAATGGTAACTTCAATCCTTTTTTCCGGCAGGATCTCCTCAATGAGTTCCGCCCATTCGATCAGACAGATTCCCTGCCCGAAAAAATAATCATCGTATCCGATCTCTTCCATTTCTTCCAGATCCCCGATACGATATACATCAAAATGATAAAATGGCAGACGTCCGTCTTCATATTCCTGGATAATGGTAAACGTAGGGCTGTTTACAGGTTCTGTAATTCCAAGACCTGCTGCCACTCCCTGTGTGAACACGGTTTTTCCAACTCCCAGATCGCCTGTCAGTGTGTAGATCTGTCCCGGCTTCGCATTCATTCCGATCGTCCTTCCGACCTCGAATGTTTCCTCAGGATCATGCGTTTCTATGACCATATTTTCCACCTTTTTCTTGCACAATTATTCTTTGCATATTATAATAGAGCGAACAGCGAAATACAATACTTTTTGAAAAGGAGTGCGAAAACTATGGCAAATCCTATCGTTACCATCACAATGGATAATGGCGATGTAATGAAAGCGGAATTATATCCGGAAGTTGCCCCGAACACAGTAAATAACTTCATCAGCCTTGTAAAAAAAGGCTTTTATGACGGCCTGATCTTCCACCGTGTCATCAACGGCTTTATGATCCAGGGCGGATGCCCGGACGGAACCGGTATGGGTGGCCCGGGATACAGCATCAAGGGTGAGTTCTCCCAGAACCGTTTCAAAAACGACCTGAAGCATACACCAGGTGTTCTCTCCATGGCAAGAGCCATGAATCCGAACTCTGCCGGAAGCCAGTTCTTTATCATGCACAAGGCTGCTCCGCATCTTGACGGAAGCTATGCTGCATTCGGTCAGATCATTGAGGGCATGGATGTTGTAAATGCTATCGCAGAGACAGACACGGACTACAGTGACCGTCCTCTTGACGAGCAGAAGATCAGCTCCATGACTGTTGATACCTTTGGTGTGGATTATCCGGAACCGGAGAAATGCTAACAGGAATAATTTTCTGAAATAAAAAAGCCCCGCGAAGAGCAGACTGTAACACAGATCATCTGCCCTCTTCCCGGGGTATTTTTATACTGACATTCTCTTTTCTTTTACTTTTCGAAGGTCTTCACTTCTCCGTTTACTTTCGCAAAATACAGTTCTGCATCCTTCTCAAGTCCGGCTCTTCCGTTTGTTCCTTCTGTGATCGCCTTCTTCACCTCTTCGACCTGATCATCCGGCACAAGAAGCTTCAGGACAACCTTGTCGGTATATTCGGAATCCAGGATCGGCAAACTTCTTTCTCCTGCGATATACTGGATCTTTCCGATCCCTGTATAATCCGTCGTCACCTGAAGAAAGATTCCATGATGCTTCTCAATGACGGTACTTGCCGCCAGTCCAGCCTGGACTGCACCGGAATATGCCCGCACAAGCCCTCCTGTCCCAAGAAGGACACCTCCAAAATATCTGGTCACCACAATGGCCGCATTATAGATCCCGGCTCCCAGAAGCACATCCAGCATAGGCCTTCCGGCTGTTCCGGATGGTTCTCCGTCATCACTGCAGCGGGTGGCTTCCCGGTTCATCCCTACGGAATATACATAGCAGTTATGACGTGCATCCCAGTATTTTTTTTTCATTTCTTCGATAAAGGCAAGGGCCTCTTCTTCTGTTTCCACAGGACGGACGGTTGCGATGAAACGGGATTTTTTTTCCACAAGTTCGCCTTCGCCGCCTTCGTATATGGTTTTATAATGTTCCAGCATGGTTTACGCCTCCGTTATCTATATCCAACCCTCTGTTTCAGGCAGAGTTTTCTTTATTGTATAATAATTATCTTCATTGCACAATGTATAAGATATCATGAATTGTGAAATTTTTTTTAAGGCTTTATTTGGCATCTCATATTTGTTATAATGAAACGGATTATAAAGGAGGAATATTATGAACTACGGAAAAAGATCCACTTCCAAGAAGCGGAATGCTCTGATCTCCCGTACTTCCATGCTGGAAAAAAGAGCACATGTTTCGTTTATCCGGGTTTTATTTACAGCTCTGATCGCAGTCTGCGTCATGGTTGTCTGCCTTGGTATCGGCTCCTTCCGGGGCGTGATCGCCGGAGCACCTGACGTCAACGATGTGGATATTTCACCTCTCGGATATGCAACCTTCCTGTATGATGACCAGGGAACACAGATCCGACAGCTTTCAGCCCCTACATCCAACCGTCTTCCGGTCTCCCTGGACCAGATCCCGGTCAGTCTGCAGCATGCAGTGGTAGCCATTGAGGATGAGCGTTTTTATGAACATAACGGTATTGATGTCCGCGGTATCGCACGTGCCGGAATGAAGGCGATCACCACCGGTAACTTTTCCGAGGGTGCCAGTACCATCACACAGCAGCTTCTGAAGAATAATGTTTTCACTGACTGGACCAACGAATCCACACAGCTGGAACGTTTCACACGTAAGTTCCAGGAGCAGTACCTTGCTGTACAGATTGAAAAAAAATATGACAAAAATGTAATTCTTGAGAATTACCTGAATACCATTAACCTGGGTGCAGGTTCCTACGGTGTACAGGCCGCTTCCAAAAAATACTTTAACAAAGACGTATGGGATCTGAATCTTTCTGAATGTGCCACCCTTGCCGGCATCACACAGAACCCTACCAAATTCAATCCGATCACCAATCCAAAAGCAAACTCCAAGAGACGTAAGGAAGTCCTGGATCACATGCTGGATCAGAATTACATCTCACAGGATGAATATAATGCAGCACTGAATGATGACGTTTATTCCCGTATCCAGGCCGCACAGCTTGAGAACACCGAAGAAGAAAGTACTGTTTACACGTATTTCGAAGATGAGGTTACCAATCAGGTCATCAGCGACCTGATGAACATTAAAGGATATACCAAGACACAGGCTACCAATCTTCTTTACAGCGGTGGTCTGAAGATCATGACAACCCTGGATTCCAACATGCAGCAGATCCTTGATGAGGAATATGCAAACCCTGATAACTATCCGGCCAATGTTCAGTATGAACTGGATTATGCACTGACTGTACAAAGCCCGGATGGAAAACAGACAAACTACAGCAAAGAAATGCTGCAGCTGTATTTCCGTGATCAGGATCCGGAATTTGATCTTCTCTTTGATTCTCCTGAAGAAGGTCAGCAGTATGTGGATCAATACAAGGCTAACATCCTGGCAGACGGAAGCACCGTAGTATCTGAGCGTGTAAACTTTGCGCCACAGCCACAGTCTTCCATGACTGTCATTGACCAGCATACCGGTTACGTAAAAGCCCTGATCGGAGGCCGTGGTGAAAAAACAGCCAGCCTGACTCTGAACCGTGCCACTGATACGACCAGACAGCCTGGTTCTACCTTTAAGATCGTTTCCACCTATGCACCGGCGCTGAACGAAAAAGGCGATACCCTTGCTACAACCTTTATGGATGAGCCTTACGAATACCCGGACGGATCTCCTGTCAACAACGCCTCAAGAAGCTACGGCGGCGAGACCACCATCCGCAAAGCGATCCAGAATTCTATCAACGTTGTAGCTGTTAAATGCCTGGAGCAGGTTACCCCGGCTCTCGGCCTTAAATATCTGGATGATTTCGGTTTCACCACACTAGCTCACGGAACTGAGGCAGATAAAGATGCCAACGGAAATATCTGGAGTGACGCCAACCTGGCTACTGCTCTTGGCGGTATCACCAAAGGTGTCAAGAACGTGGAACTTTGTGCTGCATATGCAGCCATTGCTAATGGCGGGAACTATATCAAACCGATCTATTATACACAGATCCTTGATCATGACGGAAATGTTCTGATCGAGAACTCCTCCGTTTCCAGATCTGTGATCAAAGACAGTACCGCTTATCTTCTTACAAGCGCCATGGAAGACGTTGTAAAAAAAGGTACCGGTACCGCCTGCCAGCTGGACAATATGACTGTAGCCGGAAAAACAGGTACTACAGAGGACTACAATGACCTGTGGTTCGTAGGCTACACACCGTACTACACCTGTGCAGTATGGTCCGGCTATGACAACAACGAAAAAATTCCGGAAGATGCCCGTAACTTCCACAAAAATCTCTGGAAAAAGGTTATGACCCGTATCCACGAGGGCCTGGAGGACAGAGATTTCGATATGCCTTCCAGTGTGGAAAAAGCCAGTGTCTGCGCAGAAACCGGTCTTCTTCCCAGATCCGGATGCCCGACTATCACAGAGTATTTTGATATCTCCAGTCTTCCCACCGAATACTGTGATCAGCATTTCTACGGCAGCAGCGATTACGATGAAGAGGACTATTATTATAACGAAGATACGGACGCCGATACCGATGCAGCAGCTGAAGCGATTCCAAGCGCAGCTCCGGACAGTACTGACAGCACCGACACTGACAATACTGACAATTCCGATGACGGTTCCGATAATACCGGTGATGATACTGACAATTCCGGAACAGACGACAACACCGGTGGTGATGACGGCAGCTATGATAACAGCAATGATACCGGTGGCGATGACACCGGCGAAGATCCGGTAGAATATTATGAATGATCTCCATTATAGGTATCTTTCATAAACAACATATAAAAAAAGTGGTTTCCTGAAATATGGAAACCACTTTTTTTACTTTTAATAACTTCTTACTGTCTCGCAGTTTATCAGTTCAGGCAAGTCCCACCCACCGCTTATTACTTTTCGCAATTGAAGCAGGGTACTTCCCTGGTTCGGTTAAAGTACCATCTTGGCTGCACCGTAGATTCCTGCATCATTGCCAAGTGTCGCGATCACGATAGGAGTATCCTTGCAGGATTCAAAAGCATACTCTCTGTAATATTTCCGGATACAGTCAATAAGCGGCTGTCCGGCCTTGGAAACTCCTCCGCCGATAACAATGGTCTCCGGATCTGTCACACAGCAAATAATGGCAAGAGCACCACCCAGCTGCTCTCCGACCTTTTCCATGGTTGCTACAGCTACCGGATCATTCTCCTTAAATGCGTCCAGAACTGCTTTTGCTGAAATCTCTTCGGCATCTCTGAGAACACTGTTCTCACCGGAAGCTGCAAGCTCTTTTTTTGCCATGCGGACAATTCCGGTCGCAGAAGCATACTGTTCCAGACAGCCCCTGTTTCCGCAGTTGCAGGATTCTGTTTCATGATGATCCACATTGGCATGTCCGATCTCACCGCCAGCTCCGTGATGTCCGGTCACGATCTTTCCATCAACAATGATACCACCGCCTACACCTGTTCCAAGTGTGACCATGATCACATCGGAGGAGCCTGCTGCAGCACCCTTCCATGCCTCTCCCAATGCCGCTACATTGGCGTCATTTCCAGCTTCCGCATGAAGACCTGTAAGTTCTTCCATCTCTCCCACAACGTTCTTATATCCCCAGAAGAGATTTACTGCACGTGATACTTCGCCTTTGGAGTTTACCGGTCCCGGAACACCGATCCCGACGCCTTCCACCTCCTCTTTGGAGATACCCTTTTCTTCCATCTTGGCATTTACTGCTGCTGCCACATCAGGAAGGATCTGATCTCCATTGTTTTCTTTACGGGTTGGAATCTCCCATTTCTCAACAAGAGTACCATCCGTACGGAAAAGTCCGCATTTTACAGTTGTTCCACCTACATCGATTCCAAAACAATATGTTCCCATTTCTTACCCTCTCTTATTCTTCGTCATCCGGATTTTCTCTTTTTTTCGCAAGATTTGCCTGTACACGCTTGTACAGAGCCTCTGCCGCATTGTATCCCATCTTCTTCTGTCTGTGATTGACAGCCGCTGCCTCAACGATGATCGCCAGGTTACGGCCCGGACGGATCGGAAGAGAATGGCATACTACCTTATTTCCAAGGTACTCTGTATACTCCTCATGCAGTCCAAGACGATCGTATTCCTTGTCTCTGTCCCACTCCTCAAGCTTGATCACGAGATCGATAGACTGGGTATCCTTAACGCTCTCAACACCGAACAGTGTTTTTACATCGATGATACCGATACCACGAAGTTCGATAAAGTGACGTGTGATATCCGGCGCAGATCCCACCAGTGTTACGTCACTGACCTTACGGATCTCAACAACATCATCACTGACAAGACGATGACCTCTCTTGATCAGCTCCAGGGCTGCCTCACTCTTACCGATACCGCTCTCACCTGTGATCAGGATTCCCTCGCCGTAAACATCAACCAGCACACCATGAATAGAAATACATGGTGCAAGCTGCACGCCCAGCCAACGGATGATCTCTGCCATAAAACTGGAAGTTGTTCTTTCTGTCACGAATGTCGGAACATTATATTTAACAGCCAGATCGATCATGTCCTGAGACGGACGAGTCATGGTACTGAAAATAACACATGGGATCTTGCTGGAAATGAAACGTTCATATTTAAAACGTCTCTCCTCCTCATTAAGCTGCATCAGATACGTATACTCTACATATCCGATGATCTGAACTCGTTCATTGGCAAAATGCTCCAGATATCCGGTAAGCTGAAGCGCAGGTCTGTTGATCTCCGCAGTCTTGATCACGATGCCTGACAGGTCGATCTCCGGAGTCAGATTATTAAGCTCCAGTTCCTGTACCATCTTTGTCAACTGTACACCCTTCATACTTTTGTCTCCTTTTCGCTGAAAGTTTGCATTCTCACTGCCGTTTTACCGAGGCGTGAGACACCTTATTTTTAATTATACACAATCACTGCTGAAACTGCAATGCAGCATCAGGATTTATGAAAAAATTCATAGACCTGACGGGCGCTTCTGGCATTCATGCTCTCTGTCTGTGCCAGTTCTTTCTCCGATGCATCCCGGATATTTTCCACAGATTTAAATTTACGCAGAAGGGCTTTCCTCCTGGTATCACCGATCCCCGGGATATCATCCAGGATAGAATGGACCTGTTCCCTGCTCCTGAGGGAACGATGGTATTCAATGGCAAACCGATGGGCTTCATCCTGGATCCTGGTGATCAGACGGAAGCCTTCGCCGGATGTGTCAATAGGAATCTCCACATTGTTGAAATACAGGCCTCTCGTCCGATGATGATCATCCTTGACCATACCGCAGACCGGGATGCTTATCCCAAGCTCATTCAACACCTTCAGAGCGATATTTACCTGCCCTCTTCCACCATCCATCAGGATCAGATCCGGAAGCCTTGCAAAGCTGTCAAATTCTCCGTTACTCTCATGAGTGAACCTTCGGGTCAGAACCTCTTCCATGCTGGCATAATCGTTGGGTCCCTGTACCCATTTGATCTTGAACTTACGGTAATCACTGCGTTTGGGACGTCCTTTTTCATAGACTACCATGGATCCCACAGACTCAAAGCCACTGATATTTGAAATATCATAGGCTTCCATGCGCACCACATTTTTCAAGCCCAGCCATTCTTCCACCTCGTGAACAGCTCCGATGGTTCGTCCTTCCTCCCGCCTGATCCGTTCTCTGTCCTTGGCAAGTACCATACGGGCATTTTCCAGGGCAAGTTCTACCAGCTTTTCCTTGGTTCCCTTCTTCGGGACCCGAATGTGTACCTTCTGCTTTCTCCTTCCTGACAGCCACTCCTCGATGATATCTGCATCTTCAATCTCACTTTGCAGCATGATCTCAGATGGGATAAATGGCGTTCCCGCATAAAACTGTTTCAGAAAGCTGGAAAGGACCTGCGCCTTTGTATCGCCCTTTGCCACACGGAGATAAAAATGATCTCTGCCGATCAGCCTGCCATCCCGGATAAAAAACACCTGGACAACCGCATCCTGATCCCTGAGGTCTTCACTGTCATCCATGGCTACTGCAATGATGTCCCTGTCCTCCTGCCCGTAGCCGGTGATCTTCTGCCGTTCCCCGATCTTCCGGATACTGCTGATCAGGTCCCGGTATTCCATAGCATCTTCGTAGCGCATTTCCTCCGAAGCTTTCTGCATTTTTTCCATCAGCTCACTAATGGCGTCCTGAAAATCTCCATTCAGAAATTTGATCACCTTATTGATATTCTTCCGGTATTCTTCCTGGCTGATATATCCCTGGCAGGGTGCCTTGCACTGTTTCATATGATAGTACAGACAGGGCCGGTCCTTTCCGGTATCTCTCGGAAGACTGCGGTTGCAGGAGCGCACCTGATACAGCTTTCGCACCAGTTCGATCACGTCCTTTACTGCTCCGCCGCTTGTATAGGGACCAAAATATTTTGCCTTGTCCTTTTTCATTCTCCTGGCAAAAAGCACTCTCGGGTATGGCTCATGAACTGTCACCTTAATAAACGGATAGCTCTTGTCATCTTTGAGCATGGTATTATATTTCGGACGATGTTCCTTGATAAGATTACACTCCAGCACAAGGGCTTCCAGCTCCGAATCCGTAATAATGTACTCAAATCTCGTAATATGTGTAACCATCCGTTCAATCTTGGCACCTTTATTACGACTGCTCTGGAAATACTGGCGCACACGATTCTTAAGGCTTATGGCTTTTCCCACATAGATGATCTCGTCTTTCTCGCCATGCATGATATAAACTCCCGGTTTTGCCGGAAGCTTCTTTAATTCTTCCTCGATTATGAACATACTTTATTCTCCTGTTTTACTATTACAGTAATAAGAAAACCGGGATTTCTCCCGGTTTTCTTATGATCTGTTTTATGCCTGTGATCCCGGCTTTTCTTCTGTTTCTGTATGATCAGCATCTGTTGTCTGAGCAGATTCTTCTGTTTTCTCCGGTGCCTGCATATCCTCTGTCAGTTCCTGTCCGGATATCTCCGGTCTGAACTGAACCGATTCCGTACTTTTTGCAGTCTCGTTATTTTCTACAATCGTTTCAATGTCCTGTTTATTGGACACTTCTTTTTCATCCTCGGAAAGTACCAGATCATCCAGATCCTCCGGGATATCCAGGCCCTGCTGAACTGCACGGAGGATCTTCATGAACTCTTTACCTGTAATGGTTTCCTTGCGGATCAGATATTCCGCGATCTTATCCATCTCTGTTCTGTGACTTCCAAGGATCCTCTTGGCTTCCTCATAGGAATGGTGGAGAAGCTTCATCACCTCATGATCGATCTCTGTTGCGGTATCATCACCACAGTTTAAAACTGCTCTTCCGCTGAGATACTGATTCTCCTGTGTAGCAAGTCCCATCAGTCCGAACTTCTCAGACATACCATACTGTGTGATCATGGCTCTGGCCACCTTGGTAGCCTGCTCAATATCATTGGCAGCACCTGTAGTGACTGTGTCAAAAACGATCTCCTCAGCAGCACGTCCGCCAAGATAGCCTACCAGCATAGCTTTCAGTTCTTTCTTGGTGTTGAGATATTTTTCTTCCTCAGGTACCTGCATAACGTAACCCAGTGCTCCCATGGTACGGGGTACGATGGTGATCTTCTGTACAGGCTCCGCATCCTTCTGGAGTGCATTTACCAGTGCGTGTCCGACTTCATGGTAGGATACGATCCGGCGTTCCTGTTTGCTTAAGATACGGTCCTTCTTCTCTTTTCCCACCAGAACTACTTCTACGGATTCTTCCAGGTCCTTCTGTGATACAGCTTTACGTCCCTTCTTGACTGCAAGGATCGCAGCCTCATTGATCATATTAGCAAGATCAGAGCCTACCGCACCGGAAGTTGCAAGTGCAATAGCTTCAAAATCAACGGTGTCATCCAGAAGTACGTTCTTGGCATGTACCTTCAAGATATCCACCCTTCCTTTAAGATCCGGTCTGTCAACGATCACACGTCTGTCAAAACGTCCCGGACGGAGAAGAGCCGGATCAAGAACCTCCGGTCTGTTGGTCGCAGCAAGGATCAGAAGTCCCTTGGATGTATCAAAGCCATCCATCTCCGCAAGCAGCTGGTTCAATGTCTGCTCACGCTCATCATTTCCGCCGCCATAGCGGGAATCACGGCTTTTACCAATGGCATCGATCTCATCGATAAATACGATACACGGAGCATTCTTCTTGGCTTCCTCGAAAAGGTCACGGACACGTGAGGCACCCACGCCCACAAACATCTCCACAAATTCCGAGCCGGAAAGAGAGAAGAACGGTACCTGCGCTTCACCTGCAACTGCCTTGGCAAGTAATGTCTTACCGGTTCCCGGAGGGCCTACAAGAAGTGCGCCCTTAGGCAGCTTGGCTCCGATGGCTGTGTATTTTCCGGGGTTGTGAAGAAAATCCACAACTTCCTGGAGAGATTCCTTGGCTTCATCCTGACCTGCCACATCCTTAAAGGAAACGCCCGTTTCCTGCTGCACATATGCCTTGGCTTTGCTCTTGCCTACGCCCATGCCCATGATCCCGCCGCCTTTGTTCATGCGGCGCATGGAGAACATCAGAAGTCCGAACAGAAGCAGTGTCGGCAGAACCACGCTCAGGATCATTGCAACAAATTCACCAAAAACATCCGGCGGATCGGTCTCAAACTTGATTCCCTTTCCTTCCAGTCTCTTGGTAAGTGCTGTACTGTCTTCGGTCTTCGTGGTGTAATAGCTCATATCCTCGTACTTGGAATTCTTTTTCTTGGGTACGATCGTCAATGTACTGGACTGGATCGTTACTTCCTTAACCTGGTCCTTATCCACCATATCGATAAATTTATCATAGGAGATCTCACTGCTGTTATCCTTCAGCATATTGGTAAACAACGCGAAGCACACCAGTGTGACCAGGAGGCATATCAGAAAAGCCAGAATCGACTGATGATTTTTACCTGATCCCTGCCTGGGATCTTTGTTGTCAGGTCGCTTCCCGTCCTGATCATTATTCAGTTGATTATTCATTTTTTTCCTCCTCTTGTCATTTCTTTATTATAAAGAGAAAAACCATATAAATCAACTGCGAGATTACAAAAATACCATCGAAAAAACACCGCATTGGATATTGCCAGTGAACGTAAAGTTGTAGTATACTGTTCCCAGTGATTTGGAAAATTAAAGAGGAGAGGAAATCAGACAAATGAAAATAGGTTTTGATAATGACAAATATCTGAAAATGCAGTCAGAACACATCCGTGAAAGAATCGGTCAGTTCGGCAACAAACTTTATCTTGAATTCGGCGGCAAACTGTTTGACGACTACCATGCATCCCGTGTTCTTCCGGGTTTTGAACCGGACAGCAAGCTCCGTATGCTGATGCAGCTTTCTGATCAGGCGGAGATCGTTATTGTTATCAGTGCCAATGACATTGACAAGAATAAAGTACGTGGCGATCTTGGGATCACCTATGACGAAGATGTTCTCCGTCTTATGGATGAGTTTACAAGCCGTGGCCTGTACGTGGGAAGCGTATGCATCACACAGTACTCCGGTCAGGAAAGCGCCGATCTCTTCAAAAAACGTCTGGAGAAACTGGGAATCCGTGTCTACAAGCTTTACCTGATCCCCGGCTATCCAAGCAACACTTCCTTTATTGTAAGTGACGAGGGTTATGGAAAGAATGATTATATTGAAACTACCAGACCTCTAGTCGTGATCACAGCACCGGGACCAGGAAGTGGAAAGATGGCAACCTGCCTTTCCCAGCTTTACCACGAATACAAACGAGGAGTAAAAGCCGGCTATGCAAAATTTGAGACCTTCCCAATCTGGAACCTTCCTCTGAAACATCCGGTAAACCTTGCCTACGAAGCTGCCACTGCAGATCTGAACGATGTCAACATGATCGACCCGTTCCATCTGGAGGCTTACGGCAAAACTACCGTCAACTACAACCGTGACGTAGAAGTTTTCCCTGTTGTACAGGCCATGTTTGAGAAGATCATGGGCAGCTGCCCTTATAAATCTCCGACAGATATGGGGGTCAACATGGCAGGTAACTGCATCGTTGACGATGAAGTATGCCAGGAGGCTTCCCGCCAGGAGATCATCCGCCGTTATTATAAGAGCATGAACGCTCTGGTTTCCGGCTCCGGCACAGAGAATGAGGTACGTAAGATCGAGCTTCTTCTCCAGCAGGCTCATGCAGAGATCACTGACCGTAAGGTTGTTCCGGCTGCCCTCGAAAAAGAAAAAGCAACCAATGGCCCTGCCGCCGCTATGGAACTTCCTGACGGAAAGATCGTATGCGGAAAAACCTCCGATCTTCTCGGCGCATCCGCTGCTCTTCTTCTCAATGCCCTGAAAGAGCTGGCAGGAATCGATCACGAGCTTCATGTGATCTCCCCGGATGCCATCCATCCGATCCAGCAGCTGAAGACCAAATATCTGGGAAGCAGAAATCCACGTCTTCACATTGATGAGATCCTGATCGCCCTTTCCATGAGTGCCGCAACCAGCGATGCCGCACGCCTTGCCCTGGAACAGATCCCGAATCTCCGTGGATGCCAGGCTCATACTTCCGTAATGCTTTCCGATGTGGATGTGATCAGCTTCCGTAAGCTTGGTGTTGAGCTTACCTGCGAAGCCAAGGCTGAGAAAAAGAAAGAATATCAGAAAGTCTGATCTTATAAACACCAAAATCCCCTGTGCCGGATCTACGTACAAACGCCGAACCGTACAGGGGATTTTTTTGAGGGAATCTATAATCAATCAACTTGCCGATATTTTCCTATTTAATTCATCCTATCTTTCTGATAGACAATACCACCTGTTGTAAATTTCACAACACTTCCGTTTTCGACCATATGAAAATAAGGTTCACCTTTCTGTTCTCCTGAAAATATTTTCTCAATTCCGTCACAATATATATTTATAATTTCCGGAGATAACGCATACTTTTTATAACAGTCTTTTTCTTTTTCGCAGACATGAGCAGGAAAAACGCTGCTTACTTTTTTTCTGATTTTCTTCAATTTTAAAAGGCTTTCATAGTATACACGCAAAGAAGCAGATGGGGCAAGCGGACTTTTTCCAGGATTCAAATGTCCCCACACTTCCCAGGTGAGCATGATATCTCCTGTAAAAAGCCATCCTTTCTTCTCCTCAAACAATGCAATACACCCCAGGGTATGACTGGGAACTTCCAGAACTTTAAGTTTTTTATCTCCCAGATCAAAGATATCCCCATCCCTGACTGTACAGATTTTTCTTGCCGGTCCGGGATTCCACATTTCAAACGAAAATCCCTCTTTTTCAGGAATTTCAAAGAACATGAGCTCAGACATTTCTCTCAGCTCCTGGTCTACGATCTGATGGGAAAAAGGTTCGTCATACCTTCCCACACATACTTCTTCAAATTGATAATTTCCTGAATTATGATCCACATGAGCATGAGTATTTACAACAATCAGAGATTTTTCTCCACAAAGTTTCAAAACTTCTTCTTTTAAATCGGTAAGTCCCAGTCCCGTATCCAGAAGAAGAGCTCTTTCTGTTCCATTTATCACATACATAACCGTCTTATCTATTTCATTGATCGCCCACAGATCTTTTTCCAACGGAATGATCCTGAATAACTGCATCTTCATTCCTCCTTTATTTTACAGCTCCCATTGTCAGTCCGCTTGTAATATATTTTTGTGCACAGATGTAAAGGATAATTGTGGGAATAATACACAAGGTAAGTCCTGCAATAAACAGATTCCACTGTGTGCTGGTAGCACTTCTGAACATGAAAAGATTTACCGTCAGCGGTCTCAGTTCACTGTCTCCAATGAGAATACTGGGAAGCAGAAAGTCATTCCAGGACCACATAAAAAACAATACACCAATGGTAACCGTTGCTGGTTTAACAAGTGGAAATACGATCTGCGTCATAATTCGAAAAACTCCACATCCATCTATTGCGGCTGCTTCTTCCAGCTCCCGAGGTACATTTTTCAAAAATCCCGTAAACGTCAGAATTCCAAACGCACAGAAGAATCCAATATCAAGAATGATAATTCCTCCAAGGGAATTGGTAAGATTGGTATTTGTAGCAAGTACAGAAATAGGAATCATAACTGCATGAAACGGCACGATCTGTCCGAAAACAAAATACAGATACAGATTCTGTGAGATTTTCCCACGAAGATGTGAGATTCCGAAAGCACCGGCAAACGATACGAACAGCCCTCCCAGCATAGCTCCCAATGTAATCACAACAGAATTTTTTAATGCAACTAAAAAATTCATGCTTTCCATGGCATTTTTAAAATTATCAAGATATAAAGACTTTGGTAATGCCAGAAAATCAGCCGCAATTTCCGGACTTGTTTTAATTGAATTCATAACGATCCACAATACCGGTAAAATAAAAATAAAGCCTAATATAAACATTGCTGCGGTACCTGCAATTTTCTTTTTCCATGTCATTATGACTGCACCTCTCTTTTTCTAGTAATATTAAGCTGAATCAAGGAAATTGCTGCTATGATCAAAAACAGGATCACCGATTTCGCACAGCCATACCCCATATTAAAAGTTCCAAATGCGTCATCATAAATATTCATGGCGATCGTCTGTGTTGTTTTTGAAGGTCCGCCGCCGGTTAAAGCGTAGTTAATATCAAATGCTTTAAATGCATTTGCAATAGATACAAACAGATTGATCGTAATCGTTGGCATCAGAAGCGGAAGCTGGATTTTTATAATACGATTCAGTCCCACACATCCGTCAATGCATGCCGCTTCCATCACATCAAGAGGAATCGACTGCAAACCTGTGATGTAAAGGATCATCAAAAATCCCAGGCCCTGCCACACGGTAACCACTGATACCGCCGCAAATGCTGCCGTTGAACTCCCGAACCAGCTAAACCCTGTTACTGCTTCCGAATGTAAAAGTTCTCCAATTATTGGCGTTACTTTCTGAAAAATAAATGTCCACGCCAGGGCGATCATAACTCCACTGATAATATTCGGAATAAAAAAGAACGCCCGGATCACTGGCTTACCGAAAATATGTGTATTCAACGCCAGAGCTATAAAAAAAGCCAGTACATTGGTCAGAACAATCGTAACCACTGCAAGTTTAAACGTCAAAAACATAGATTGTATAAAATCTCTATCATGAACCAAATCGACAAAGTTTTTTATTCCGATCCAGTTATGCGTTCCTTTGATCAGATTCCAACTGAAAAACGAATTCGGGATCGTTCCAAAAATTAACGGTCCTGCCAGCGCAAAAGTATAAATACACAGTGCCGGCAGCACAAGAAGGAAATAATATTTTTTCTGTTTTCTGTATAAAATGTCCGACATGTTTCCTACCCCCGTATATAGCAGGCGGACTTTTAAAAGTCCGCCTGTTTTCCTGTGTGTTTATTCTTCTGCAAGCTTTTTAAATCCTTCATCAAGAGCATCCAGGGTCTGATCTTCATCGGTTATTCCTGCAAAATATCCCTGAACATCATCGCCCAGAACATCGCTTGCTCCGCTTGGAAGCTGATTCCACAAAGTACTTCTGACCTTTCCTGCATCCATATACGCTTTCAGATCTTTATAATAATCCTTACTTGCAATTTCATCATCTGCTTCAATGTCCATGCAAGCCATAAAGCCGCCGTAGCTGTTGGTCACTGTTTTCAGCCAGTCCCCGCCATCTCCGATATAATCAAGCACTTCCAGGGCTTCATCCAAGTGTTCCCCGTTTGCGTTGGCCACGATCGCATCTGTTGCACATGCCACAACTTCTGCATCATCTGCGTTATCACTTACTGGAACTGCAAAAAATCCGATGGGAAGATCCTGTGTTACACTTCCTACAGAAATCGTTGCCGCATCTGAAAGAAAGATCATTGCTGCTTCCTGGTTTGCAAATGCATAAAATCCTGTGGCCGCATCCGAATCCATATAATTCTGTCCGGAATTTTCTTTCATAAGATCCATAAAATCAAAGACTCTGTCTACGCCATCCACCTTAAAGCTCCCTTCTCCCTTATTCATGGAATCCAGCCAGCTGTCGATCTTATCTTTTCCACCAAGTACTCCTCCGAATAAGGAGCAGAATTCCTGACTTACTGTCCAGTTATCTTTATAAATAGCGGTAAATGGTGTAATATTCGCAGCCTGAAGTTTTTCACAGACTGCTTTCATCTCATCAAAAGTTTCCGGCACTTTTTCAATTCCTGCTTTTTTAAAAAGATCTTTATTATAAAGTACACCCCACCATTCATACATCTGTGGAAATCCCCACACTTTGCCATCATAAGTAACTGCTTCTTTTGCATTGTCATAAAGTTTGTCCACAAACTCATGATCGCTTACGTCTGCCAGCAGCCCGTTCTGTGCAAAATCATATACCTGAGAATAAGAACTTACTTCAAAAAGATCCGGCAGATCTTTTGCCGCTGTCTTTGCTCCAAGATACTGGTTATAATCTCCGGACTGCATCTCCACAGATAATTTTATATTATCATGAGTCTGATTAAACCCTTCCGCTGCTTTATTGTAAATATCCGCAGCTCCGGAAGTCCACACTGCCATCTTGATCTCAACTACATCGTCTACATTTTTCAGATTACTTTTTGCGTAAACCGGCATCACTGTTCCAACAAGCCCCATTGCCATGAGCGCTGCCATTGCGCACGCTGTCACCTTTCTTCTCTTCATTTGTAAACCCTCCGTTCTTTTTTGATGAACTCATTATATTATAATTTTTAATATCAAAACAGTGCACACTTCTTGACATTATGTGTCACTTTTCATAATATGTATTGGTTTTTTTTACTCATCATTATATAATAATACCGAAAGGAGGGGTAAGAATTGTTTTCTATTACTGCAAAATTTAAAGAACACTCTATAAAATTTCGAATTCTTGTCATCGTTCTTCCAGTTGTGATTCTCAGTTATATCATTTTATTATCTTCTTTTTATATGATTTATGTAAAAGAATCCCGTAACAATATTCTTCTGGAACATGAAGAGAATACTCTGTCTATCGCAAAAAATACAGCCAGTTATTTTTCCTCACTGAACTCCAACATTGATCTGCTGCTTTACGGAACAGAAATTCAGTCTCTGATCCATTCCTATGCAGATAAAAAGCTCAGTCCGGAAGAAGTTCAGTCCCAGTGTAACACCCTTTTCTCCACATATCTTTTAGGTGCTCAGTCTAAAATTCAACGGGTTTATATTGTTCTGACCGATAATGGGATCATTTCCAATCAGACTATTTATAATTCCACCCTGGAACAACAGGAGCAAAAACTGGAGCAGCTCAGTGAGTATCTAAAACAACCAAAGGGAACTCTCTGTTATTACTATTCTCCAAAGGAACCTTATACCATCACTGCTGCCAAAAATATTTTTGACATTCAGAAACCGGAAAAGAAGATCGGTATTTTACTGACTGAGATCAATATCCGGTTTATGGAGGATATGATCACGGAGCATCAGGATTCTGAATATAGTTATTATTCCCTTTTTCAAAATAGTGACCTGGTATATACAACTTCCCCCTATGCCCCATCCGTCACAGCCAGCATGAATATGAATTATCACTCCCACAGGGGGAATAGTAATTTTTATGCCATCCGCTATTCTGTAAACGATTTCTTACAAATCGGAGGGCTTCTCAACACAACCGGCGCATTTCATTCGATCAATCGTGTATGGCGTCAGCTACTGGTTATTTCCATATTTTTTCTCTTGATACTGGTTTTCGCTGTTATTCAGATTTCAAGAACCATATCCCAGGAATTTCAGGTTTTTATCACTAAGTTAAAACAAACTTCTGTTGCCGATGAAACCGCCCTGATCCACACAGTTTCCAGCAACGAATTTTCTGAGCTGACAAAGGAATACAACCATATGCTCCTGCGCCTTCAGGAATCCGGAAAGAAGATCACGGAACAACAGATTCTTCTAAAAAACGCAGAGCTGAAAACGCTTCAGGCACAGATCAACCCACATTTTCTTTACAATACCCTGGACTGTATCTCAAGCCTGGCATCTCTTGGAAAAACAGCGCAAATCACAGATATCGTTCCAAAACTGGCTGATATCATGCGAATGAGCATCAAAGGCCCTGATCTTCTTCCTATTTCAGAAGATCTTAATTACGTAAGAGAATATTTGGATATTCAGAAAATGCGTTTCCAGGATCGGCTTCTTTTTCTGATCGAATGTAACGATCCCATGGAAGATCTGTATATCCCAAAACTGATCATACAGCCGGTCGTTGAAAACGCTATCATACATGGTATCAGTGAATCTGTGGAAAATGGCTTTCTTTCTATTCAATTATTTACTTTTAAAGACGATGTACTGATCAAAGTCTATAACACCGGCCCCCTGTTTTCTCACCAGGTAATTGAAAAGATTCACTCTGTATCACAAACTTCTTTTTCCGACCAGAAAAGCATTGGGCTTATAAATATTCAGATGCGGCTACGGTCCCAATTCGGAAATTCCTATGGACTGCTTCTTGAAAATATGGAAGACCGTACTTCTGTATGTGTTACGATCCGTATTCCACAAATACATCAAAGGGAGGACCTGACAAAATGAAAATTCTGATCGTTGATGATGAAAAGATCATCCTGGAAAAACTTAAAATGTATATTTCACAGATTTTTACAGAAAAAGAGAATATTTTTACTTCTGACAATGCAGCAAAAGCACTGGAGATCATATCCTCTCAGCAACCAGATATCATTCTTACGGATATCCGTATGCCAGGAAAAGACGGCCTGTATATTTCTTCTTTCGTGCATAATAATTTTCCAGATAAGATCGTAATACTGATTACCGGTTTTTCTGATTTCAAGTATGCACAGACAGCGATTAAAAACCATGTTTTCGATTATATCCTAAAACCAGTAGACGAAAACGTCCTGAAAGAATCCGTATTGAAAGCTATACATACTATCACCGAACGGAAAAATCAGGCGATCATGCGCAAAAAATATGAATCCTATCTAAAAGAAAATATCAGAAATCTTCAAAAAGATTTTTTTGAACGGTTACTTTTCAGGAACACCACTTCCCTTTCTTCTTCTTTTCATGAAGAAGTCACCATGCTCCGCCTGGATCATATTAAAAGCTATTACCTTTTATACTGCAAATGTTCTACAACAGTTTCAAAAGATCTGGAAAAAGAATATTACTTTACGCATATCGCCGAACATTATCTTCAGGAACAGATTCCGGGAGCTCTTATTTTTTCTTATGGAAACGCTTTGTATTCCTTATGTCCGGACATTGATGAAAAACAACTTACAAAAATAACTAATTTCATACATGGGGAACTAAAAAAAAATCACGTTCTCATGTCCGCAGCCATCAGCAGTCACTCTGAGAATCTGTCTGAAATTCCCCTGCTTCGAAGCCAGACTGTAGAAATTTTTAATACCCTGAAAAATTCCAGTCATTTTGTCATGCTCTACCGTGATCTGGAAACCAACCCCGTTGCTGTCATGTATGAAAAATCCAACTATTTTCAGGTTCTTCTCAATTCCCTGTCTTCCGGTGACAAAACAATGATTCAAAGGCATTTTGATGAGATCTCCCAGTTTTTCACCCGGCAAACTCCTGATGAGTTCAACAGTTTCATGTATAGTTTTATGACTCTTTTTCTTTCTTTTTTTCAGTCAGCTTCCACGGAACTGTCAGATTCGGTACGTCAGATCACCAAAACACAGAAAGAGCTTTTTTCAACCTCCTCACTTCTGGAAAAAAAGACTGAAATATTTCAGGACTGGATGTTTCAGATTGCAGGCCTTCTGAATACTGATAAAATTAATAAAAACAACTACCTGACCAGTCAGCTGATTGAATATATCCGCGCAAATTATGAAAAACCTCTGAGCCTATACAGTATCGCCGATGAATTTAACCGAAGTACTCCTTATATCAGCAGACTGATCAAACAGACAACCGGCAAAAATTTTACGGATCTTCTTACCGATCTGCGTATCCAGAAAGCTAAAGAATTGCTGAAAACTTCTTCCTATCACGTAAATGAGATATCCCACATGGTAGGATATCCCAATTTTCGTTACTTCAGCCGTATTTTCAAGCAGCAAACTGGTATGACTCCCAATGATTATCGGAAGATTTCCTGCCGTTTTCACTGAATTTTTATACTGCTTCCCACACCATCCCCACCACATTTTTTGGTGACGATGATCTTATTTTCGATCCGTTCCTTCAGTTCTGACACATGTGAGATAATTCCTACCAGACGTTTTCCGTCGGCCAGACTTGTCAGGGCTTTCAGGGCCTGTTCCAGGGATTCCTCATCCAAGGATCCGAATCCTTCATCTACAAACATGGAATCCAGCCGGATTCCCCCTGCGCAGGCCTGGATCTCATCAGACAGGCCCAGTGCAAGGGACAGAGATGCCTGGAAGGATTCCCCACCGGACAATGTCTTTACACTTCGTTCTGTTCCGTTATAGTGATCTATGACATTCAGATCGAGACCTGCTTTTTCTTTCTGATTTTTGCTCTGCTCCTGGCGTTTCAGTTCGTACTGACCGCTACTCATGGTCATAAGACGGAGATTGGCTCTTCGCAGGATCCGGTCAAAATATGCCATCTGGATATAAGTTTCCAGCTCGATCTTTGCCTTTCCGTTCAGTTTTCCATTGGCTGTATCCGAAAGATTTTTCATCCAGACATATTCTTTTTCCGCCGCAGTCATTTCCGTCTGACGTACCTGCACTTTATGATATATTTCCTCATTTCCCTTCTGAACAGAAAAAAGTGCTTTTCGTTTTTCCGAAAGCTGTGTTTTCTCTTCCCTAAAACGGCTGTACTGCTCTCTGAGCGCATCCTCATCTACTTCTCCGATTTCTTTTTTCTGCTCCTCAAAGTTTTTTACAACCGCTGTTATTCTTTCCTTTTCCGCCCGGATCTCCTGTAATTTCTGTTGAGCTCTTCTGCTGCTTTCTTTCAGCTCTTCATACAGCTTCCTCTGTGTTTTTATTTCCTGTTCCAGAGATTCTTTTCCACCTTCTCCGATCTCTTCGTTCAGCTCATCCACTTTCTGTGCTTTATTCTTCCTCTCTGTTTCCAGACGTACGATGTCCTGTGCAGCTTCATTGATAACTCTTCCCAGTTCTTTCAGAGTCTTTTCTCTTTCTATGATCAGCTTCTCAAGATCCTGTTTCTGTTTTGCTTCTTTTTCCTTTCCCTGAACTTTTTCTGACAGGCAGCTGAGCATATCCTGTATCTGTCTTTCAAATCCTGCAGCTGTGTTGTCCGTCACTTCTCCATTTCCTGACACCAGACTTTTCTGAATCAGTTTTCGGATCTCTTCTGCTGTTATCTGCTGCTGCTTTTTGTTTTCCACGTCTCTTGTCTGAAGACCGGCCTGTTTTCTGTCACATTGATTTTTCTCTTCCTGTAACTGAACGATCTCTGTTTCCAGCTTTTCGATCCACGTTTCTGTTTCGTTCTTCTTTTTTTTACGTTCTATTGCTATGCGAATCTCTTCCTCGCTGTCTGCCAGCTGCTTTTCACATTGGTCCTGTTTTTCTTTCAGCAAAGGGATCAGCTTTTTCCATTCCGTCTCATGTAAAAGCTCTTGTGCCTCCCTCTGGATCTGATGCCATAATGTTTTCTGGCGTTCTTTTCGTTTTCCTGCTTCCACACTCTGCGTATTTGCGTCATTCTCCAGTCTGTCCAGTTTTTGTTTCTCTCTGTCCAGGATTTCCTGATCCACAACCTGTCCTTTGGGAAGTATTCCCGGACGCGGATGCTCGAAAGAACCACATACCGGGCATGGGCAACCCTCTTTCAGTTCCTGCGCCAGGAGCCCTGCCTGCGCGTCCAGAAAACTCTGAAACAGTTTCTGGTAAACTTCTCTCTGCTTTTGTACTTTTTCAATGGAAATCTTATATTTTTCCTGCTGCTCTTTCGTGGCATTATAAGCCCCTTGAAACTCCTTAACCAGAGCAATCAGTCCTTCTAATTCTTTCTTTTTCCGAAGCCCTTCTGTCTTTTTCGTCTCTGCCTTCTGAAGTTCCAGCTCCGCGCTGTCCAACAGCGCCTTGTCTTTCTTTTGCTGCTCCAGCTCTTCCTTCTGCTGCGTTTCTTTCCGGATGATTTCTTCCTGCCATCCATCTATCTGTTTCTGTTCTTTTTTGATCTCTTCTTCCGTCAGCAGACAGCTGTCATAGCTTCGTTTTTCACTGTCCAGTTTATCGTACTCAAACTTGTATTTTTGTAGTTCTTCTCCTGCATCTGCCAGTATTGAAAGGCGTTTTTTTTCTTCCTCATCTTTTTTCTGCAAAAGCTGCTCTTCGGAAATATCCTTCTCTTTTTTTTCACTGACTGTTTCAAGCTTTCCTTCGATTGTTTCCAGCTCTTTTTTCAGCTTTTCCAGCTCCTGATATTTTTTCAGCTTTTCTTCTTTTTCACGGATCCTGATTCCAAGCTCTTCACATCTGTGATCTGCATCTTTATATTTTTCCGCCACTTCTACTGCAAGCTGTAGAAGTGGTGTTAATTCTTCCAGATCTTTTTCCGCTTTTTTCTTTTTCAGCTCCAGATTTCGTTTCTGAGCCACAAGATTTTGTGCCTCTTCTGATTTTCGTATATCCTGATTAAGCGAGTCTTCTTTTTCCCGGAGCTCTTTTTCCTGTGCTTCACCATATTCCAGAAACTGCTTCAGAAGTTCCAGACTCCGCTCCAGTTTTCCCTCGAATTTTATCTTTTTCAGTTCGTCAAATTCCTCTGCCTCCTGCCATGAAGCAGTCTCCGTTTTCACTCCATCCAAATACTGGGCAATACTGCGGCGCATTTCATCATATTCCTTATATCTGGCTATTGACGCATCCTTAAGTTTCATCTGAATCTGCTGATAAAGTCCTGTGTGAAAGAGCTGTCGGAAGATCTCTCCTCTCTGTGTAGTTCCTGCCAGAAGTAATTTCTGGAAATCCCCTTGGGCGATCATTGCGATCTGTGTGAACTGATCATAACTCAGTCCCAGAAGCTGTTCCACTGCCGCAGTAACATCTTTTGCCTTTGTCACCGGCTGACGTTCATCCGGATAGATCAGCTGTGCTTCAGCTTTTCTAAGAGTCTGTCCGGTGCCTCTTTTTTTCGGAGCCATATATTCCGGACTCCGGCGCACGTGATAATTTTTCCCCTGATAGGAAAAAACAAGCTCCACAAAGGTCTCTGTGGAAGGCTCTGCATATTTGCTCCGAAACATGGCCGGATCTCTTACCTCTCCACTGGCTCTTCCATATAACGCAAAGGTGATCGCATCAAAGATCGTAGTTTTTCCCGCTCCGGTGTCACCGGTGATCAGGTAGAGACCGCCCTCTCCAAGCTTTGAAAAATCAATCTCTGTTTTGTCTGCATAGGGCCCGAAGGCACTGATGGTCAGTTTTTCCGGTCTCATTGTTTCACCTCCTGGATCTTACGGATCAGATCTTCGGAATATTTCCGCTGTTCTTCATTCATGGGCTGGTTATTCTGCAGTTCAAAAAATTCCTCAAAATATTCCAGCTCGGATTTCCTTTTCACCGTTTCTGTACCTGCGATCTCCTGGTTTTCTCTTGTGCGTCGGTTATCATATTCCAGCCTCATCAGATTCGGATAAACAGTACGGAGCTTCTGCATTCCATCTACGATATCTTCTTCATCTGTCAGCGTGATCTGCACATAATCCTCTGTGTTTGTGTCCTGATAACTGGACAGTGATGTGATCTCCATGTATGTGCCTTTCAGTTTTCGCATATCCCGAAGAGGCTTCAGCGGAATCTCCCTGATCCTGAGATTTCCTTTTTCCAAAAGCTCCACAACTGTCACAGATTTCTGCTGTCCTGCCTCGGAAAAAGAATATTTCAAAGGAGTTCCGCAGTAGCGGATGTGCTCGCTTCCCACATTCTGAGGACTGTGGATATGGCCAAGTGCCACATAGTCAAAATCCCGGAACACATCTGCCTCCACCTGGTCGATACCTCCAACGGAGATCTCTTCAGAATCGCAGCGCATGGCACCGACCACAAACTGATGGGCGATCAATACATTGCGATAACGTTTATCAATCTCCATATGTGCAACTGCCGCCTGCACTGCCTCCTGGTAGGTACGGATCTCATCCACCTCTTCTTCTCCTTCCAGTCCGTGCCTCACAGTTGCCGGACGCACAAATGGAAGCAGATGGATCCAAACTTCTCCATAGCTGTCCGTTAAACAGTACTTTTCTGTTTTTCCATCGTATACCGGGGACATACAGATCCCGCTGCTACTCATGATCTGTGAACCGAAAGCGATCCTTTCCGCACTGTCATGATTTCCGCTGATGGCATACACCGGAATCTTCCTTTCTGCCAACTGCGTAAGAAACCGGTCAAAAAGCTGCACGGCTTCCGCAGACGGAATCGGTCTGTCATAAAGATCCCCCGCAAGAAGAACCCCGTCCGGTGCTTCTTTATCAATGATCCTCAGGATTTCATTCAAAATATATTTCTGATCTTCGATCATGGAAAACTCATTGACACGTTTTCCCAGGTGAAGATCTGATAAATGGATCAGTTTCATCGATCACCTGCCACTCAAAATGTGATTAAACATACTCACATCGAGATAATGCGGATTCTCACGAATACCGCTTACTGTTTCTTTGTGTATGCTTTTGAGTAACCGGAGTTATCTCTACTCACAGATCCTAAGTACACTCCACAGTCGTTAATTCCCGAAATAGCCTTCGGTACATACTTACGTTTGCGGGATCATGCAACTTCGTAAGTCTCTGCATCTCTCAGATTCCGTGCTGCATTGAGATCTCTGTCCTCAATATATCCACATGTGCATCTGTAGATCCTGTCTGAAAGTTTCAGATCTTTTTTAATACAGCTGCAGCAGTGGCAGATCCTGGAAGATGGATACCATCGGTCAACTACCCTCAGTTCGATTCCATATTCAGCACATTTTATTTTCAATTTTGTCCGGAATTCATAGAATTTCTGGGACGCAACTGCTTTTGAGAGATGCCGGTTCTTCATCATCCCGGATATGTTCAGATCCTCGATCGTTATATGAGACGGCTTGGTTTTCACTATCTCAGATATTACCTTGTTGATATGATCTGTACGGATATTTTCTATCCGATGATGAAGTTTCTGTACTTTAAGCTTTTGTTTGCATATATTTGCTCTTTGAGTGGACTCTCCTTTCTTTAAGTTCTCATATTTACGGGAAAGCTTTCGCTGTGCCCGTCTTAATTGTTTCTCAAGTTTTCTGATCCGTGCTGTTTTATTGATATTTCTGTATACAGTTCCATTTGACACAACCGCAAAGTCTTTCAGCCCCAGATCGATTCCGATCCCATCAGTGAAATTTCCATCTGCTTCCGGAGCAGGTATATCGACAAGTGCAGACACATAATATCTGCCTGCTTTCATGGAAACTGCCCCGCTTCGGATCACATATCCATCCTTAGAAGCCGGAATGTAACCTTTTTCTTTCAGCCTTACCCAGCCAAGTGTTGGGATCTTGATCCTGTGACGTTCACAGAGACAGTCTTTGGGATTATTCTTTACAAAATACATTTTTACATCAGATCTTCCTTTTTTCTTATATCTCGGGAAACTAGTCTGATGATGAAAAAATCTTGAAAAAGCGGTACAGGCATTTTCGATTGCATTCTTTACCGATTTGGAACTGACTTCTCTGATCCAGGAATATTCCGGATGTTTTGGAAGATATTCATTGTTCAGCCATATACTGAATGACTTGCCGCTCATAAATTTTTCACCGGCATTATAACGTTCTTTATTATGAAACAGGTAAAAATTATAAATATATCTGCATGTGCCGATTGTCTTATGTATTTTGATCTTCTGCTCTTCTGTAGGATCGATCTCTGTCTTGAAGCTCTTCAGCAATCTCCTCATCCTTTTCTATCTGTTTTTTATACTTACGAAGTCCATATAATCTACAGGAAAACACATGAAGGATGGAAATAATATCCTGTACAAGTTCTTCCTGTGGTGACAGTTCTTCATTGTTCACCACCAGTATCGTTGTGTGGAATCTCATGCAGAATCTTTCAAACCATTCGTATCCAAAACGGATAAATCTGTCTTTATGCGTGATCACTATGGTTTTGACCTTCTGCTCCATGACTTCGTCCAGTAATCCATTCCATTTCCTGCGGTTATAATCAAGTCCGCTTCCATAGTCTTCAATGCACTGGTCTACGATCATTCCTCTGGCATTACAGAACTGACGCAGAAATGCTGTCTGATTTTGAAGATCATCCCTTTGGTTTTTGGTAGATACTCTTGCATAAATAACAACTTTTCGTTTATCATGTTCTATATTTATACCTTTAAATTGAAGATACTGGTCATATGTGTAATAACGCCTGTCTGTTGGAGTTCGGTTTGCTTTTAAGATTCCCTCTCTGTCCCATCTCTGAAGCGTTTTTACAGAAACACCTAATAATTCAGCAAAATCTTTTGGTTTATAATTTGTGATATTTGATGTATTCATAATATACCTCCATAAGTACATTTAAACACATTTAATATCTTTTTACAATATATTTAGTTACTTATATCATCCTCCTGCACTCACCCAGCCTCCGAACAGTTCCGGTGCAAGGTCGATCTCACAGGCATCCAGTACATCTTTTAGCTGTGAAGGATTGCTGACACCGGTTACAGGCACAGTCTGGAATGGCTGATGGAAAAAGTATGCCAAAGACAGGGCCTGCAGGCTGTGGCCGGTTTCTTTCTGCAGCTTTAACAGCTTCTGATAGGTACGAAAGTTTGTCTCGTTCCAGTAGGATCTTTTCATACTTTCTGAAAGACCTGTGATCTGTGTTTCCTTCTCCCGCATCCAGGATGCATCCACCTCTGCATCTGTAAAGGAAAGCCCCATTTTCTGAAGTTTTGAAAAAAATCCCATTGCAGTGGAAGAAAACGGAACGGCAGCAGCGCCTGTCTCACAGTGCCACTGATATTCTTCCCTGGAAAACTCCACAAGTGTAGGATCCGGATTTGTATTTCCTCCGGGATTGATTCCTGCAAGACTCCACTGATTGGATACTGCTGTGATCCCTGAAAGATTTCGTTCTCTCAGACACTGAGCAATTTCTTTCAGCCTCTCTGTGCGGTAATTGGAAAATCCATAATAACGGATCCGGCCTTCTTTTTTCAATTCTTCCAGAATATCCACGATTTCCTCCGCCGGTTTCTCCGGATCATCTCTGTGAAGCCAGTAAAAATCCATCTCATCTTTTCCCAGTGTGCGGCAGCTCTCATCCAGGTCCATGCGGATATCTTCTTTGTTCACTCTGCTGCGGCCCGGATCCTCAAAGGAATAGTGCGCGCCCTTCGTTGCCACAATAACTTTTCCCTGCATGCCACTCTCTTTCAGCCATTTTCCTATGATCTGCTCACTGCAGTTTCCATGTCCTTTTAGCCATTTGCAATAGACATTTGCCGTATCAATAAAATTTCCGCCTGCCCATACAAAGGCATTCAGAATCTCAAAGCTTTTTTCCAGGTCTGATTTATCTCCAAATCCTGCTGTTCCGAGGCAGATAGGACTGATGTTCAGCTCTGTATTGTTCAGCTGTATATATTTCATCTACGTAACCTCCCGTATTCATATATATCTTTTTCTATTATAACTTTTTTCCGTAGATCCGAACAGTATATTTCCCAACTATCCATATACTATGGCACAAAAAAATCCTCCGGCACATGCATGCCGGAGGATTTGATATTCCGTTATCTTAACAATATGATTTATTTGTAAAGTGGTCCATAGTTCTTGCAAGCGCGGAAGTCTGCACCCTCTTTTTCCATACCGAATGCGTTCCAAGCTGCCGGACGATAGATATCCTTCTCAGGAACGTTGTGCATGGATACCGGGATTCTCAGCATAGAGCACATTGTGATCAGGTCTGCACCGATGTGTCCGTAGGAGATCGCACCGTGGTTAGCACCCCAGTTGTTCATTACATCGTAAGCTGTTTTGAACGGTCCCTCTTTGCCATCGCATCTTGGAGCGAACCATGTACATGGCCATGTGTAATCTGTACGTTTCCAGAGCTTGTCAGATACCTCTTCCGGAAGGGCTACTGTCCATCCCTCTGCGATCTGAAGAACCGGTCCAAGTCCTTTTACAAGGTTCAGACGGATCATAGTTGCAGGCATCTGAGCACGTGTCTCATAACGGCTGGAGTATCCGCCTCCACGGAAGTATCCGTTGTCGGCCATACACCACTCTGTATTGTCCATGATTGCTTTCTGGTCTGCCTCTGTAACATCCCACCACTGTTTCATAACTGGTGTTCCGTCAGCCTCTTTAGCCTGTCCGTTAGCATCCAGACAAGCAGCACCGGAGTTGATCAGATGAAGGAATCCGCCAGCTTCTTTGGCAACACCCTCAAGGTCATATCCTGTAGCTTTCTTAACTGCCTCCGGGCTCCAGTATGTACGAACATCAGCGAAGATCTGAGCACGTCCTGTAAGAAGTTTCATGAACAGCATTCCAAGTCCGTTGAGAACGTCGTTCTCTGTAGCAAGGATGTACGGCTCACGAGCGCCATTCCAGTCGAAGGATGTGTTCAGCATAGCCTCTGCGAAGTCACCGTTCGGATAGAAGTCTGTCCACTGTCTCTGGCCCTGGAATCCAGCTGCAAGAGCATTGTGTCCGATTGCTTCCTCGGAGAATTCCGGAGCAAGATTATCACAGCCGTTCATCAGCTCTTTGATGATAACTGCCATCTTAACAACAAACTCGAACTGCTCCTCTTTCTTCTCTGGTGAGAACTGAAGCTCTTCCGGGTTCTTGTCCCAGCCGATCTTGCAGGTCTCTTTTGCCCATTTGAGAGCTTTCTCAAACTCTTCGTGATCGTAGATACCCTCTGTCATACGACGGATGATCTCTACCTCATCAACAGACTCAACTCTCATTCCGAGATAGGACTCGATGAAATCAGAATCGATGATAGATCCGCCAATACCCATTGTTACAGAACCGATCTGCAGGTAGGATTTACCTCTCATGGATGCAGCTGCAACTGCTGCACGACCGAATCTTAACAGTTTCTCTTTAACGTCTTCCGGAATGGATGTGTCGTCAGCTTCCTGAACGTCATGTCCGTAGATACCGAATGCCGGAAGGCCCTTCTGTGCATGTGTAGCAAGAACGGATGCCAGATATACAGCACCAGGTCTCTCTGTTCCGTTGAATCCCCATACAGCCTTGATGGTCTGTGGATCCATATCCATGGTCTCAGCTCCGTAGCACCAGCATGGTGTAACTGTAAGAGTGATATCTACACCCTCTTTACGGAATTTATCCGCACATGCGGCGCTCTCACCAACACGTCCGATGGTGGTATCAGCAATAACAACTTTTACAGGCTCACCATTTGAATATTTCAGGTTCTCCTCGAAAAGCTTTGCTGCGGATTTGGCCATGTTCATAGTCTGATCTTCCAGAGATCCTCTTACATCGAGGGCTCCTCTACGTCCGTCGATGGTTGGTCTGATACCGATAACCGGATAGCTGCCTACTAATCTGCTCTTTGCCATAGTAACAATTACCTCCTAAATTTATATTCACTATTATAACTTACAGTTTTTTTACGTTCCAACAACTCCTGTCCGAACTATGCTTTTATTATACGATTGCATCTTTTAAATTACTTGTGTTATAATAGCAAAAAACAGTACAATATTCACTTTTTCATATGAGTTCCCAAAAAAACTATAAAAATTTAAGAAAGAAGGGTTGTATTTTGCACGATCTTGGAAGAAATGAGGACAGACTTCGAGGTACCTATGAATTTCCTTTTGAATTCCACCACATTGACAGCAGCCATCCACGCTATGTCATGTCCTACCACTGGCATGTAGAATGTGAAATCATGCGTGTATTACAGGGCACTCTCACCGTCACTTTAGACGAAAAAAGTTTTACAGCAAAAGCCGGAGATGTGATTTTTGTCAATAGCGGAGTTCTGCATTCCGGAATTCCTCAGGATTGTATCTATCAGTGCATTGTTTTTGATATGAACATGTTTCTGAAATTTAATTCCGTCTGCACAGAATATATGCAGAAGATCAGCCACCAGGAGCTTCTGATCTATCACCATTTCACCGAAAAGCAGCCTGATATCCAGAGAGCGGTGAACTCTCTTTTTGATTCTTTCTGTCAGAGGAAGCCAGGATATGAGCTGGTTGTGTTTGGACAATTTTACCACTTTTTCGGATTGGTTTTTGGTAATCATTACTACCTGGAAAGCCTGCGGAAAACCAGACGAGATTACAAGCGCATTGTCCAGCTGAAGCAGGTCGTGGAATTTATTGAAAAGAACTATGCCAGCCCCATTACCCTGCAGGAGCTTTCCGCTTCGGTTTCCATGTCTCCCAAATATTTCTGCCGGTTCTTTTCCGAGATGACGCATCAGACACCAATGGATTACCTCAACCGCCAGAGGATCGAGCAGGCCTGCTGCCAGCTGGCTACCACCGATGATTCCATCACAGAGATTGCCTATCGGAATGGCTTTAATGATCTGAGCTATTTTATCCGTACCTTCAAAAAGTACAAGGGGATCACCCCCGGCAAATATAAAAGACGCTGAAATATTTTTCCACGTCTTAATGGCACATATCAGAGTATTACATGACAAAAAGCAGGATCTCGCACATATTGCGGATATCCTGCTTTTTGAGGAATTGGGCTGTTTTATGTAAATACAGCTTTTTCGGCCTGGCGGAGAACAGTCATGCCGGAACGGATTCCCGTTTTGCAGACGGGCTATGTTCATGTCTTTATGAATACATGCTACTCTTCTGTATGAGAAAAAAAGCCGGCAGGGCAGATTTTCTGCATGAAAAAGCCGACGCAGATCGTGAAGGAGCCTGATCTCTGTTTACGCAGTGACCAGCACCAGATTATGTCTTAATTGAAAGCGGATACGATCATCCACCTCACTGCTTGCTTCTGACCAACGGATATCTCACACAGTCGGTCCATCTACTCGAAGGGATTCCACTGCTGCATAGAACTCTGCTTGCGAAATGCCTGTACGCTGCACCGGAACATGCAGCAGAAATATGATACAGTTAAAAACGATCCGGCCGCATTATAGCCGCCGGATGTTTCCTGCTTGTCTTATTCTAACAAATGCCTCTTTAAAATGCAAGAAATTTCAGAACATTTCGCTCTTCATTTTCCGACGGCAAAAGTCTATTTCCTACAGATTTTTCACCGCGTCTATAAACCTTTTTCCGTATTTTTCGTACTTGTGCCTGCCGACTCCTGTCACATTCAGCATTTCCTCCTCGTTTCCAGGCTTTAGAATGCACATATGGATAAGGGTTTTGTCGGAAAAGACCATATAAGGGGGGATTTTTTCCTCTCTGGCGATTTCCAGGCGAAGAGCACGGAGCTTCTGAAAAAGGGGCTCATCCTGTTCTCCCAGCTCCCCGACTGCAGATTTCGGAAGTCTGCTCCGTTTCTCTTTTTTCTTCGTCTCCAGCTCTTTTGACATTTTCATTGTGAGGATATGCGCCTCCTCCAGAAGTGACCTAGAAGCGGCAGTCAGCTTCACAATCGTATATCCGTCATCCGTCAGATAAAGATATTCCTTCAGTACCAGATAATTAAAGATCTGCCGCAGCCGGTGTGCCGGAATCTTTGCACAGACTCCATATTCCGGATTTCCATCCATCTCATACTGCCGGATCTTCGCCGTAGATGCGCCGCGCAGAGTATCCAGGATCACGTTCACTCCGTATCTCTGACCACTGCTTTCCACGCACCGGATCATTGCCCTGGCCTCCTGGCTCACATCCTGCTCTTCAAACTCGGTCTGGCAGTTCAGGCAGTTTCCGCAGTAGCTTTTTCCGTATTCCCCAAAAATTTCAGGATGTACTCACGCAGACAATCATGGGTAAAGCAGTAAAAGGTCATCTGCTTCAGCCTCTCCCGATCACGCTCCCGGACAAGGCGCCAGGCTGCCGCTTCCATTTCCTGGTTATCCTGTCCTCTCTCGATAAGATACTGATTGGTAACCACATCCTTCCCGCTGTAAAGCAGGATACATTCCGCAGGATCGCCGTCACGGCCCGCACGGCCTGCTTCCTGATAATAGCCTTCCATGTTCTTCGGCATATTATAATGAATGACATAACGCACATCGGACTTGTCGATTCCCATTCCAAATGCATTGGTGGCTACCATCACACGACAGCGGTCATAAATAAAATCATCCTGATTGTTCCGGCGTTCCTCATCAGAAAGTCCTGCATGATATCTGGTGGCCGTGATGCCGTCACGGATCAGCTTTCCGCAGACCTCCTCCACCAGCTTTCTGGTGAGACAGTAGATGATTCCACTGTCGTCCGGATGCTCCAGTATGTAATCGTGTACTTCCTTATATTTATCTTTCGGTGTTTTCACTGCAAAATAAAGGTTTTCCCGATCAAATCCTGTGGTTGTGCAAAAGGGATCCTGAAGCCCCAGAAGTCTTGCAATATCCTCTCTGACCTCCTTCGTGGCTGTAGCTGTAAATGCACCGATCACCGGTCTTTTTGGAAGCTGTGCCACAAACTCTGCGATCTTCAGATAGCTTGGCCGAAAATCCTGTCCCCACTGTGATACACAGTGTGACTCATCCACTGCGATCATGGAAATATCCGCGCTCAGCGCAAAATCCAGAAACGCCTCTGTGGTAAGCCTCTCCGGTGCTACATAGATGATCGGATATCGTCCTGCCTTTGCATAGCGCAAGGCTGTGAAATACTGCCCCTGCGTCAGAGAGCTGTTGAGGTATGCTGCTGAGATGCCGACCTGGTTCAGGCTTCTCACCTGATCCTTCATAAGGGAGATCAACGGTGATATTACCAGTGTGATCCCCTTCATCATCAGTGCCGGTACCTGATAGCAGATGGATTTTCCTGCGCCGGTTGGCATCACTGCCAGAACATCTTTTCCTGCAAGAAGCGCATCGATCACCGCTTCCTGCCCTTCTCTGAATGTATCATACCCGAAATGGGTCTTTAAAAGTTCCTGTTTCGTCATAAATCGACATGATCCTTTCTGTTACGTTCCCATCGGAACTGTAACGCTTCTCTTTTTCATTGTCGAATCGCTGCTGTTTTCCGAATATTTTATTTTAACACATTTACAGATAAATTGCCAATTGATACAAAAAAATCACAATGCACTTCCTACCTGGTTTCCTGTTATAATGATATAAGAGAAAGAGTCTGTTTATACTGTTCCGCAGCAGAGGACCATGAATTCATGGAGTACCCGGGCCTCTGTTCAGTAACAGCCGGTATACTCATAAAAAAAGGAGGGTTTGTTATGTGTAAAAGAAAAATAAAAACCATCGAAACATTTTTTTTCCTGATTCTTTTTTCCTTTATTGTGCTCCTGCTTCCCCAGGATGCTCACGCCAGAGTCCGGGTCGTGACCAAAGGAACCACTTCCACTATCCGTGATACCGACGGTGTGATCGAAGATGAGTCTTCAGACATTAATTTCCCGATCAACATCAAAAATGCAAACTGCCAAAAACGGATCTATGCCGTGACAGTCCGTGTAAGCTTTTATTCACCCAAGGGAGTCATCCCAAAAAGCACCACATTTTCCATCGATGGGATCAATGTGGTTAAGCTGAACACTTCAAATTATACACCGCTGGCATACAAGGAAACCTTTTTCACCTACGATGACAACATAGAGGATGGCTACCTGGAGTTCGATTTCGGCAATAAAGAATGTCCGGTACCGGTAGACTGTGACTATGAGGTCACCATCAAACAGGCAGTACCGGAAATTTTTATCACCAACAACAATTATCTGAACCAGAGCATCCGAACCGGAAAAACCACTTCCATCGGAATTGAGATTTCTGATCCCTACATAAAAACCATCAGCAAATCAAAATTCAAGGTTACTTCTTCCAACAGCTCTGTTCTCAAGGTACAGAGCATCACTCAGGATTCCAAAAAACGCAGCCGTTTCACAGTCACCCTGAAGGCTCTCAAAGCCGGATCCGCAAAGATCACTTTATCCTACCCAAAGGCCACAGCCTGTAAGCTGACCGGAAAAGTAACCTCTCCTTCAAAAACCGTAGCAACCTTCCGCGCTTCCAAGACTACACTCAAGGTTGGCTCCAAAGTCAGCATGCGTTCCCTCATCAATCTGAAGGGCGGTACCAGTCTGACCATCAAAAATGCAAAATCCAGCAAGCCTTCCGTACTTGCCATTTCCGGAAACTATCTTATCCCAAAGAAAAAAGGGTCAGCCACGGTTACCGCAAACTTAAACGGTGTCAATCGTAAGATCACTATTACCGTATCCGCACCGGCCGCCAAACCTACCGTCAAAAATCTGAAGATCAGTGTTGCCGGTATCAAGTATGGCCCCAATGACATGAAGACCTATTATACCTTAAAATTCACCAATACTTCTGCAAAAACCATCACCACCGCAAAAGTACAGATCACCACAGGTTCCGGTATCTATGACCAGATGTACTGGACCAAGAACCTGACACTGAACCTAAAGCCCGGAAAATCCATGACAAAGACCTATTTCATCCAGAACATGGTCCAGGCGCCGGAAAAAAGTGATATTTCCGTTAAATGCCTGAAGATTAGCTGGAAGTAAATAATTCAAAAGGGGCGTGCCGCAGTATTGATTTAAAAATCATCACTGCAACACGTCCCTTTTATTTATTCTCTCTGAGCTGTCTATACGTTTTGTTTTTATCCTGTATCCTACAGTACCTCATTCAGTACCTGCAGTCCATACTCTGCAAGGCTGTTATCCTCTTCGCCGGTACCGCCGCTGATACCGAGACCGCCGATGATGGTGTCTCCAACCTTCAGGGGTACACCGCCTCCGAATATCACAATATTGTCACTCATTTTTCCAAGACCATAAAATGTCTGGCCCGGTTGTGTCAATCTGGAAAGCTCCATGGTGGACATCTTCACTGCAACCGATGTATAAGCCTTCTTCAAAGCCACCTCAAAGCTTACAAGAAAAGATCCATCCATCACATGAACCGCAACCGGATTTCCATCCGGGCTGCATATCGCAATTACAGAAGGCTTGTTTCTTCTCAAAGCTTCCTGCTCGATCTTCTCGATAAGCCTCTTGGCAGAATCCAATGTGATACGCCCCTGGATACCCATACGCTTCAGCACTTCCTGGATCATCGCCGTGTTTGCTGCCATACTGTCATTCTGTGCCATCGCCGTATTTCCTCCCACTGCTGTCGTCACAGTCCCATTCTGCGCATTAAAAGTCTGTACATCCCTTTTCTGCACCATCTGCGAATCCTGTGCTCTTACATCCACCGCTGATGTACCCGCTGCAACATCTGCACTACTTCCAACAGTTCCTACAGCCTCTGCCCCAACATTAGCTACAATCCCAGCAGTTTCTGCTTTCACAGATTTCTGAACACTTTCAGAAATATCTGTCTTCTTCTCTTCAATCTTCGCAACATCCACATACCTTGCCAGCACATAAAAATAATCTGACAGACGGTTCATATATTTCTTGGCTCCGGTATCAGATCCAAACTTCACGCTGACCAGCGCAAGCTCTCTCTCAGCCCTCCGTGCCACAGCTCTTGTCACATCAATCTCAGCCGCAACTCGGGAATCCCCCGGAAGAATCGGAAGCCTCTCTCCGGAAAAAATCTCTTTCATCCGGCCAATCTCCTCCTCCAGAAGCTCCGTCCGGTCTTCACTGACCTTAAACTCCCGATTATAAGGATCAGAAACCCCATCTATGATCTTCTTCAAAGTCTCCGAAATCTTCTCCAGCATCCGGACAACATCCACATCATCAACCAGAACCCGCACAAGCCCAATATGACTCATCAGCTCCTCAACTGACCCCATCAGACAAATCCGATCATCCGACTTTGAAACATTCTTCGTATGGGAAAGATCCGTCATCCCCTTATCACCATACCCGGTATAAACCTCCATCCCAGCTCAACCTCCCAGCAACTCCTGATAAATAATCCCACCCATATCAGACCAATTTTACAATCCTCGAAATGCTACGCATACCACACATACGTAAACACACACCACAATCATCCCGGCAAACCAGGCGCAGTGTCCACAAACGCGTCCACGTATTCCACGCAAACGTAACACACACCACGACCATCCCAGCAAACCAGGCGCGGCGTCCACAAACGCGCCCACGTATTCCACGCAAACGTAACACACACTACAACCATCCCAGCAAACCAGGCGCGGCGTTCACAAACGCGCCAGCCTCCGCCAAAACGTCACACATTCAAGGCGCCCACAGCGCCCCATCGGCACAACGTTCAACCCGGAACAACCGCAGCATACAGGCACAAGTCAATAACCTTTCCGCCCGCCACAGTCAAGCACTCTAAAAAAAGCCCGAGGGGTGTGCAGAGGGGCCGCGGCTTTGCGGCCCCTTTGCGGTTTTCATCTTTTATCAAAAAGACCAAAGTTTAGTATAAATCTTAATAATATCCTCTTTCTTCGGTACACGCGGATTTGCCGCTGTGCAGGCATCCGCAAGTGCCATATCCGCCATCTTATCAACCGCCGCAAAATAAGCATCCGGTGTGATCGTCTTCATCTCTTCGATGGTAAGCGGGATATTCATCTCTTTCTGCATAAACTGGATCCAGTTTACAAGAGATCTTACGCTCATAACTTCGTTATAATTGCTCAGTCCAAGAAGATGTGCAATATTGGAATATCTCTTTACTGCCGGAAGATATTCTTTCTGGCTTCTGCTGCGTTTGTTGATATTTGCATTATATTCAACAATATGCGGCAACAGCATCGCATTAGCTCTTCCGTGAGGAATATGGAAAATAGCACCCAGCTGATGAGCCATACTGTGAGTAATTCCAAGACCTGCTGCATTGAAGGAAAGTCCTGCCAGACAGGACGCTACATGCATCTTCTGTCTTGCATGCATATCATTACCGTCAACATATGCACGATAAAGATATACGCCACAGATCTCGATTGCTTTCTCTGCAAGTGCAGATGTAAACTCATTATGGTTGATGCTGACATAAGACTCAATTGCATGAGTCAGAACATCCATACCTGTATCTGCTGTAATCGCAGGCGGAACACTGCGTACAAGCTCCGCATCCAGAATTGCCTCATCAGCGGTCAGGCTGTCTGAGATCAGCGGATACTTCACATGTGCTTCTGTATCATTTACAACTGCAAAAGAAGTAACCTCGGAACCGGTACCACTTGTTGTAGGAATGGCAACCAGTCCGACTTTTCCGTAATTATTGATCTTCAGGGCAAACTCACGGATTGCCTTGGAAGAGTCGATGGCAGAACCACCACCTACTGCAACAATAGCTTCCGGCTGATACTGAAGGAATTTCTTAACTCCTTCGGCAATTTTTCCAACCGGTGCATCCGGAACAACATCACAGAAAATATCAAATTCTTTTCCACCTGCCTGAAGCGGTTTTGTGATCATATCGATCATTCCGCTTTTTACAACAAACGGGTCTGTGATAACAAGGACTCTTTTGTATGGAATATCTCTCAGTCTTCCCAGGGCATCAGCTCCAAAATGGATGGCTGTTTTCATTTCAAATGTATTCATAGAAACTGCTCCCTCTCGTCAAACCGAAACACAGTTCTCTTTTGTCTGTCTGTGTTCGGATAAAGTAAAGCGGATCTCCGCATTCCGCATACACTGCATGCTCATGAACATAATCGTTTCACAATATATGTTCCGTCTATTTCGGGTAGATGCATTCGATCTTATGCCTGTTGAAATGATCCAACCACTTTTCAGACGGTTTTTTGTCTGTGATGATCGTCTCGATATCCCGCAGCTGTCCTGCCACGGAAAAAGCAGTCTGATCAAATTTCGTGCTGTCTACCACCAGAATACGCATTTTTCCGGAATTGATCATGGCTTTTTTGGTTGTTCCAAAGGCTTCTTTAGATTCCATGATCCCCATATCCTCGTTTAATGCCTTACAGGAAAAGATCACCTTGTCCACATAATAAGAACGGATCACTTCCTCGGTCCTGGCACCAAGAAATGCAAGATATCCTTCCTTCATCACTCCACCGGTGGAAATAATATTCCAGCCGGATACATCCGAGAGCTCCAGAAGGATCTCCATAGAATTGGTAACAACGGTAAGACGTTCCTTTTCTTTCAGAGCCTTGGCTACAAAAACTGCCGTTGTGCTGGCATCCAGAAAAATGTGATCTCCGTCATTCACCATGGAAGCAGCAATCTCCGCCATTTTCTGCTTTCCCTGTACATTCTGGTTTTTACGAACATTAAATGGTAAATCAATACCGACATCTTCGTTGATCACCGCACCGCCATAACTCTTTGTGGCAAGTCCCTCTTTTTCCAGCTTGTCCAGATCACGGCGGATGGTTTCTTCTGAGACACTGTAAAGCTGGCTTAGTTCACTTACAACAACCCTTTTCTCTTCCTGTAATTTCTCGAGAATCAGATTTCTTCTCTCTAATGCTAGCATAAGATGCCTCCTTTTCAGATGTCATTGCAGGGATACCCTTCAAAAGGATATCCCTCAGATATAAAGACAATATTAAAGGATCGTATCGATCATTCTCTTGTCCGGATGAGCGATCACTGAGGAATCCATGTACATTCCTTTTTCAGCTACCAGCTCTTTTGCTCTTTCGATAGAAGCCTCCACTGCAGAAACCTCGCCGGTAAGAAGCATGTATGATTTACCGCACATACCCTTGGCGATACGAAGCTCGATCAGATCAACGATAGCTGTCTTAGCTGCCTGATCTGCCGCCTCGATGATAGATGCTGCATCATAGGTCTCAAGAATTCCCAGGGCACTGATCTCCTCGACCTGTGTGGTTCCGTAGATTGCCGGGAAAATGGACTCATGTGGATTGCCCAGTACAAAACTGTCAATACATTTGTCCTCGTATGTTGTTACAGCTGTGTCTACAGCAGCTTTTACTGCGCTTAAATCTCCGGTGATAATTGCAATATATTTTCCCGGACATACTGTCTGCGCCTCCACGATCTCTACTTCAGATGTCTTAACCATGGCATCTGCTGCAGTGATACCAGCTGGTGTGGTTTTAAACTCAATCATTCCGATTGCTCTACTCATTTTGTGCACGTCCTTTCTAATTTCTTGCAATTACAACATGGCGGTCTGTCACTTCTGTAACCTTACCGCTGATGGTTGCATGGATTCCGACACTTAATCCCTGTGCAGGCTGTGCGATCATCTGGCCTTCTGTTACCATATCGCCTACATTTACGATTGCCTGTGCCGGTGCACCGATATGCTGGCTTAAGAGAACCTTTACCTTCGATACGTTTACAAGTTCTTCCTGAAGCGGTGCATCCTTGTCATATTTGGTAAGTCCCAGACGTGCCATCAGACGCTCCTCAGGAACCTTGCGGTATTCTCTGGACTCCTGAACCGGCTTCGGCTGAACACCCTGAGGTGGTCTGATCCCTGCCTTACGAAGTCCGCCCTTCATATCTGCAAGCAGTGTTCTCGGAGCCAGGCTCTGCGGACACGCATACATCTCGCAGACACCACAGGAGCTGCAGAATGCAGAATTGATATAAGGATTTACATTTCTGAAATCCTGATTGGATGCTGCCATCATGAACATTGCCGGATCGATCGGGTGTCCCAGATTATGTCTCGGGCAAAGATCTGTACATGTATGGCAGTGGCAGCAGATCGATGCTGCTCTCTTCAGATCTATAGAAGAAGTCCGCTGCTTCTTCATGACAATAACATGGTCCTTTGGAAGAACCAGGATTGCATTCGTTGTTTTTGTAACCGGGTCTGAACCATTTCCGATACGTCCCATCATCGGGCCGCCAACGAAATATACAGGATCCTTTACAGTTGTACCGCCTGCCTGGGCAACAACCTCTTCCAGTGTACATCCCAACGGAACCTTCACTGTAACAGGGTTCTCAACCTCAGCAACAACGGAAACATATTTACATGTGACCGGTTTATGTTCTTCTACCGCGCGGTATACATTGTAGAGAGTCTCTACATTAAATACGGCTACTCCCTGCTCGATCGGCAGTCCTCCGGGCCGTACCACACGTCCGGTTGCCTCATAAATAAGAACAACCTCATCACCCATCGGATAAACCTCATCCAGAAGATGGATCTTAACCCTCGGGAATTCTTCAATATGCTGATTTAAAGCATTGATCGTCTGTACATAAGACTTTTTGATTCCGATAATGGCCTGTGAAGCTCCTACCGTCTCCGCAACCATATCGAATGTTTTCATGATCTCGTATGCGTGCTTCTCCAACAACTGTCTGTGAAGTTTCAGTAATGGTTCGCACTCTGCACAGTTCATAAGAATGGTATCCGCTTTGTCTGTCAGTTTCATGTATGTAGGGAAACCTGCTCCACCTGCTCCGACAACACCATTCTCCTGCATAATTTTCTGTAATTCTTTGATATCCATGGCGTTACTCCAATCCTGCACCGTCGTCTACGATACCGACGATGGCGGCATCTACCGGTGCTGTTTCTACGCCGCAGCCAATTCTTGCTGCGCTTCCTTGTGCCACCAATACATATTCGCCGATTCCCGCACCGATGATATCAATAGCGACAATCTGGCTGTGCTCGGCTTTCATATGATGCACCGGCTCCACGATCATGAATTTATTTCCTATGAGTTTTTCACTTTTTCGTGTGGAAACAATACTTCCAACTACTTTGCCTACGATCATATGAGCCTCCGTTTTTCTCTATATCCTCTGCTGGGGATGCCGGAAACGGCATCCCCGAAGGAGGAATATTATTTGATTATGGTAACTGTATTGCCTGTGGCAATTCTTGCTGCATTTGCTTCATCTGTATCAATATGCATTTCCAGTGTAAAGCTGTCATCAACACGGATCTTAACCTGATTAAAGATCGTTCCGCGCTCATTGTCAGCTTTAACGGAAACAACATCACCATCATGTACACCCGCAGCCTGGGCATCCTTCGGAGCCATGTGAATGTGACGCATAGCCACAATACATCCCTCTTTCAGATAAATGGCACCTTTCGGTCCGACGATGGCGATCGGTGCACTTCCTGCAAGATCACCGGACATACGTACCGGAACCTTCATTCCCAGCTTGATCGCATCTGTTGCGGAAACCTCAACCTGTGATTTACTGCGGACAGGTCCGAGGATCCTTACATTCTCGATCGCACGGAGCTTCAGTCCCACAATGGTAACTGTTTCGTTGGATGCAAACTGTCCGCCCATCAGATCCTTTTTCTTTGTGAGCTGATAGCCTTCTCCGAACAGCGCCTCCACATGCTCCTGTGTCAGGTGAATATGTCTTGCGGAAACTCCGATAGGAACAACGAAACCATTGCCCTTGTCTTCGTTTTTGTTGATCGCATCGATCACCATTTTTGTGATCATTTCAATATTATTCGTTTCCAAGAGTACACCTGCTTTCTTTCGGTTTCATGACTGAACTTAACTCAAAACACACCGGCCGGAAGCCTTAATGGCCCTCAGGCCGGTGCGTCTTGGAACTGATCAGTTAGATTATTTAAGAACCGGAAGGATTTTCTCTACGTCTGTATGAGGTCTCGGAATTACGTGTGTAGCTACAAGCTCTCCAAGTCTGGATGCTGCTGCGCTTCCGCTCTCTACTGCAGATTTAACTGCTCCAACATCTCCGCGAACCATAACAGTTACAAGACCGGATCCGATCTTCTCTGTTCCAACTAATGCAACGTTAGCTGCTTTGCACATCTGGTCAGCTGCCTCGATAGCTGCTGTAAGTCCTCTGGTTTCTACCATTCCTAAAGCTTCCTGTGTCATGATTTTTTCCTCCTTATGAATTGCTGGTTTCTCAGCTTCTATATGTTTGGTTTCTGTAATCTTTTCATCTGCTGCAGTGGTTTTGGCTTCTTCCGCTTTTACCTCTGCGGCTTTTGCTTTTGTTGTTCTGGCCGTTCTTCTCGGAGCGGCTGCCTTTTTAGGGGCTGTTTTTTTCGCTGTCTCTTTCTTTTCTTCGTCAGCCATTATTCATCCCCCTTTTTCTTTCTCCATCGACTTGCGCTTAACTCCACCATTTTGACGATTTCCTCATGGGGATTGGCAATTACTGCATAGCTTGCCGGTTTCTTGATGGCATGTGTTGCTGCCGCTTCCACGGCTTCTGTAACAGCTGCCACATCGCCTTGTACAATAATGGTCACCAGTCGTCCGCCCAGCTTACGCTCCCATGACGCCAGCTCAACGTCTGCCGTTTTACACATGATGTCCAAGGCATCCATAGCCGCTACAACACCTGTGATTTCAATAAAACCATATGATTTACTCATGAGCGAACTCCTTTTAGTTCATTAGATGCTTGGAAGGATTTTCTCCACATCTGTATGAGGTCTTGGAATTACGTGTGTAGCTACAAGCTCTCCAAGTCTGGATGCTGCTGCGCTTCCACTCTCAACTGCTGCCTTAACAGCTCCAACATCGCCGCGAACCATAACAGTTACAAGACCGGATCCGATTTTCTCTGTACCAACCAGTGAAACCTCTGCTGCTTTTGTCATTGCATCTGCTGCCTCGATTGCAGCTGTAAGTCCTCTGGTCTCTACCATTCCTAAAGCTTCCTGTGCCATGATGAATTCCTCCTGATTTATCTCAACTATTCAAGTACGCTCCAGCGCACTTGCTGTGAGGTACCTGTCATGCTCCGCATGACTGTTCATTTTTATTATAGATGTTTCTTCACTGGTTCGCAATAACTATTCCTTATCCAGTGCGCTGATTTTCAGCATTTTTTCTGTACCGGTTTCCGGATTGGGTATTACATAGTGCTGTACCACACCAGTCATACTCTCTGCCACTCTGATTCCCGCTTCCACAGCTTCTGTTACATCAGATACGCTTCCGCGGAACTTGATGCAGACAAGGAGCGGTACCGGCAGACTGTCCGCATTTGCAGGTTTATTTTTATCAAAAACCTCCAGATGGACATTTGCTGCCTTACAGCCGGCGTCGGCCGCCACAAATGCTGTTGCCAGTCCGAACACCTCCAAGATTCCTACAGCTTCTGCCATCTTGATTCTCCTTTATCCGGCTATTATTTATTTACGACTGCGATCTTAAGACCGGTCATAGCAAGGTTCTTCTTTAATGCTTCATTGATCTCCTCAAGCGGATACTTGTCTGTGATCAGCTCAGACATTGGAAGTCCGATTGCGTTTGCTCTCTTAAGGAAGTCAAATGTTGTAACGTAATCTCTTAAGGTGTATACCCAGGATCCTACGATTGTGATCTCTTTGGAGCAGATATCACAGGCTTTCGGACAGCGGGTGTGGAACGGGCAGCCGGAAGGCGGATCAGAAGGACTTGGAACTTCACCTGTTAAGTGGATGCGTTCTGTCCTGTCATCTGCGTCAACCTGGGGGATAGCAGATAAAAGAGCCTCTGTATAAGGATGATAACGTTTCTCATACAACTGGTCATAAGCGGCGATCTCCACCATTTTTCCCAGATACATAACTCCTACGCGGTCGCTGACCTGGTAAACAACGTTTAAGTTGTGGGAGATGAAGAAATAAGTCAGTCCCAGGCGTTCCTTTAATTCCTGGAGCAGGTTTAAGACCTGTGCCTGGACGGATACGTCAAGGGCGGAAACTGCCTCGTCACAGATAATAAGCTTTGGCTCTAAAGCCAGCGCTCTTGCAATACCGATACGCTGTTTCTGTCCGCCGGAAAGCTCATGAGGATAACGGCTTAAATGATAGGTGTCAAGACCTACTAAATGAAGCAGCTCCTCGATCCTTGCATCTACATCCATGGAACCGGTCATATGGTGGATCTGGAACGGTTCCATAAGGATCTGGCGCACTGTACGTCTTGGATTAAGACATGCGGACGGATCCTGAAAAATGATCTGGGCTTTCTTACGCATCTGTTTTAAGGCTTTGCCTTTTAATCCGGAAATATCTTCCCCGTCTAAATAAACATGGCCGTCTGTAGCCGGGATCAGGCGGATCAGGGTGCGTCCCAGGGTACTCTTTCCGCAGCCGGACTCACCAACTACACCAAAGGTCTCACCTGCGAAAATATCAAATGAAATATCGTCTACGGCACGTACTGTGCCGGATTTCTTGTCTTTTCCTTTAAAATATACTTTTACATGGTCTGCGTGGACCAGTACGTCTTTGCTTTTGTTTTCATCAGCCATTGGTTACTGCCTCCTGACTTCCATTATCTGCCTGTGCGTAGAGCCAGCAGCGTACCTGACGGTCTTCTCCAACAGAAAATACCGGTGGTTCTTCCTTACGGCAGCGGTCGCAGGCTTTTGGACATCTTGGCCAGAAACGGCAGCCCTTGATGCGCTCTACCGGGTTTGGAACCATACCTTCAATAGTGGATAATGGTTTGCGCTCTTTGGTGATCCTTGGGATAGCGCTTAAAAGTCCCTGTGTGTAAGGATGAAGCGGTTCGCGGAAAATATCCGCTGTAGGCGCTTTTTCTACGATGTGGCCGTTATACATAACAATAACTGTATCGCAAAGCTCACTTACAACACCAAGGTCATGGGTAATGAACACAACAGAGGTGTTCATTTCCTGGTTCAGATCACGGATCAGGTCTAAGATCTGTGCCTGAATGGTCACATCCAGAGCCGTTGTAGGCTCATCTGCGATCAGGATCTGTGGCTGACAGGCCAGGGCCATGGCGATCATCACACGCTGGCGCATACCGCCGGACATCTGGTGGGGATATTCATAAGCACGGGCCTGTGGATTGGCGATACCAACTGCCTGCATCATCTTAATGGCTTCTTCCATGGCTTCTTTCTTTTTCATGCCTCTGTGAAGGCGTAAAGACTCTGCGATCTGTTTTCCGCAGCGGATAATAGGATTTAAAGAAGTCATAGGTTCCTGGAAGATCATGGAGATCTCATTTCCACGGATCTTCTGCATTTCCCGTTCAGAAAGTTTTACCAGATCCTTTCCATTATATAAGATCTGTCCGCCGGTGACTTTGCCCGGAGGATTTGGGATCAGCTGCATCATAGCCAGGGAGGACACACTTTTTCCGCTTCCGCTTTCCCCTACGATGCCTAACTTCTCACCGCGGTGGAGCGTATAGCTTAAGTGGTCTACTGCGTGTACCGTTCCGGCCATGGTCTTGAATTCCACACACAGATCTTTTATTTCAAGTAATGTTTCTGACTGGTTCATGGTTTTCTCTCGTTTCTACAGGATTTTATTAATAAACGAACATATTATCCGACTACTATGCTGGATGTTAGCAATACGTTTGTCAGTTTAAAGCGACAAAGTATCAACGCAAAAAAAAATAACTATATATAGTACAGATACAATTGTTAAGGCTTAGAATACCATATTTTCTAAGGAAATTCAACTGGGGAAATGATGTTCTTTTGATATTTGTTCATCTATTCTTCATTGAAAACAAACGTTAGTCTGGTATAATGGTATCACATAGTTACAAACGAAGAATATTTAATTTTATGAGGTTTACATATGAAACGAAAAACAGACCGGGGGAGAATGAAATTTCGGGCGTTTATGGTCTGCGTTCTTTCTTTTCTGGTCGTTACAGGCAGTGCCTGTTTTTTAAACCGGGAACAGGAAAAGGAAGAGAAATTAAAGGCTGTTTATGCAGCGGAGTCCACAGTAAGCAGGGTAAAATCCCAGTTGAACCGGTATCTGGCGGAGTCAGAACTGGTGAAAAATATCATAGAGTCAGGATATGATATTGATGGAGAAAAATTTTCCATTTTATCCCAGATGATGCAGGATAAGCAAAATGTGATCGAGGCCCATGAACTGGCAAAGGACGGTATTGTTTCCCATATCTATCCCATGAAAGGGAATGAAGAGGCCATGGGTTTAAATATGCTGGAGCATCCGGACAGAAAGAAAGAGGCAAATCTGGCAAAAACAAGCGGTCAGTATACCATTGCAGGACCGTTTCCACTGGTCCAGGGCGGAAACGGCGCACTGCTTTTTGATCCTGTTTATGTAAAAGATGAAGCAGGGGAAGATACGTTTTGGGGCTTTTCCATTCTGGTATTAAACTGGGATCATTTTATGGAAGAAGTGGAAACATATAAACTGGAAGATGCGTCCTATCAGTATCTCATATGGAAAAATGGCACAGAACCGGGAGAAAAGCTGACGATTGCCCAGAGTGAAAAATTTTCCTTTAAGGACACACTAGAAGTAGCCTGTGATGTGCCTAATGATACCTGGTATTTTGAGATCGAGCCAAAAGCCGGATGGGTACCGCAGTCACAGATCGCTTTTGGGATACTGATCGCAGCCCTTGTTTCAGGAGTGTTGACGGTTGGTTACTGGCAGTATGAGATGCAGCGTTATAAAGAGGCACTGTATGCGGAAAAGATCGAACGGGCAGCAAAACGGGCGGAAGAAGCAAGTGAAGCCAAAACAAGATTTCTCTTTAACATGAGTCATGATATCCGGACTCCGATGAATGCGATCATTGGTTTTTCTGATCTTTTAGAGAAACATCTGGATGATAAAGAAAAAGTCCATGATTATATTAAGAAGATCCAGTTATCCGGTTCGTTTTTATTATCCCTGATCAACTATGTTCTGGAAATGGCGCGGATCGAAAGCGGAAAGGCGACATTACGGACAGAAGTTGGGGATGCCCAGGAACTGTTAGGGGCATTAAATGCAGTTTTTGAACCGGCAGTGGAGAAGAAGCGGCTGAAATACAACTGTACGTTGGATGTAGAACACAGGTTTATCATCTGTGATGTGACAAAAGTGCGGGAGATCGTATTAAACATTATCAGCAATTCTGTTAAGTACACCCCGGAAGGCGGCAGCGTTACAGTACAGATCAAAGAGATCCCATGGGAGAAAGAGGGATGGACTGCATACCGTATTCTGGTAGAAGATACGGGAATTGGCATGGGTGCAGAATATCTGCCTCATATTTTTGAAGAATTTACCAGAGAGCGGACCAGTACGGAAAGTAAGGTAGTAGGTGCCGGTCTGGGTCTTCCGATCGTAAAAGCCCTGATAGATCTTATGGGTGGAACGATCCAGGTAGAAAGCGAAAGGGGCAAAGGCAGCAAGTTTGAAGTTATTTTGCCTTTTGAGATCGCTTCTGAGGAAGAGGTCAAAGACAGTTATGTAAAGAAAGAAGAAAAGCCGTATAACAGATCTAAGGAGAAGCGCATTCTTCTTGCAGAAGATAATGAGCTGAATGCGGAAATTGCCATAACCATACTGGAAGAAAATGGATTTAAAGTTGAGCGGGCAGAGGACGGATGTAAATGTGTGGAACTGTTTTCAGAAAAGCCGGCAGGTTATTACAGCACCATTTTAATGGATATCCAGATGCCAAATATGGATGGCTATACAGCTTCAAGAAAGATCCGTGGCATGGAACGGGAAGACGCAAAGGCGATCCCGATTATTGCCCTGACTGCCAATGCTTTTGATGAGGACCGGAATAAGGCGTTTGCTGCAGGTATGAACGGACATATTGCGAAACCGATTGATGTGGGGAGGATGGTCAGAACCATTGGAGCGTTAGTAAAATAAGTGTTAGTGAGATAAATGTCAGTCCAACAGAAAAGGATATTGTCAGGCGGTATAAAAACAGTCTGGCAATATCCTTTTTAGTTTCCATGCATTTGCAAGAAGCTGCCGTTGGCAGGTTCTGTAAATGGGGGTGTAAGTTATATGAGTTACATGATCAAACTTAAAGCAGCTTCATCTGCGATCACGGTCACATCATTATGCAGCTGTAAAATGGATGCGGGAACAGATGGTGTGATAGGGCCGTAAAGAGAATTCTTTAAGGCTTCTGCTTTTTCTTCACCCCCTGCAATAAGCAGGATCTTCTTTGCCTGCATGATGTTTTTGATGCCCATGGTATAGGCCTGTTTTGGAACGTCATCTTCAGAGGCGAAGAAACGTTTATTTGCTTCAATGGTGCTTTCTGTTAAGTCTACACAGTGGGTCTCTTTTTCAAAAGCAGCGCCAGGTTCGTTAAAGCCGATATGTCCATTTCTTCCAAGACCTAAAAGCTGCAGATCGATACCGCCGTGGGAGCGGATGATCTCATTATAGGCAGCGCAGGCTTTCTGTGGATCCGGCTCTAAGCCGTCTGGAACGAAAGTACGGGCCTTGTCGATATTTACATGGTCAAACGGGTTGGTGTTCATAAAATAGCGGTAGCTCTGGTCATTGTCCGGGCCAAGTCCCTTGTATTCATCCAGATTAATAGTGGTGACTTTGGCAAAGTCCAGATCCCCCTTGTTGTACCATTCGATCAGCTGTTTGTAAGTGCCAATCGGTGAAGAACCGGTTGCTAACCCCAATACGCAGTCCGGCTTCATAATGATCTGGGCGGAAATGATGTTTGCAGCCTTGCGGCTTAAGTCCTGATAGTTTTTTGCTTTGTAGATAACCATAAGTGTGTCCCCTTTCTTTGTTGCTTCTCCTTATGATACCAGTATACCTGGTTTGGCGGGAAATTCAATAGAAAGGAGGCAAGAAAAAAACTGACAGGGATGTAGAAGTATGGTATGCTAGGAAAGAGTGGACCATCTGCGTCAGCAGACATAAAAAACGTGCCAGCGCAGGGTTCATAAGTCTATAATAACCACCCCAACGGAGGATTAAATCATGGAAATCACAGGACGCAATGTAGGAAAGACATGCCGCACCCATTATAAAGGTACTTTTAATGATGGAACCCAGTTTGACTCTTCTTATGACAGAGGCGAACCATTAGAGTTCGTATGCGGCGCAGGCCAGATGATCAAAGGCTTTGACGCAGCAGTGGCTGATATGGAAGTAGGAGAGGTAAAGGATATCCATCTGATGCCGGAAGAAGCATACGGCCAGCCAAATCCGGACGCGATCTTTGAACTGGAGATCGAGCAGCTTCCAGGTTCTGAGGATCTGACTGTAGGCCAGCAGGTATATCTGACCAATCAGATGGGCCAGCCATTCCCTGTAAAAGTTACTGCAAAGACAGAGAAGACCATTACTTTTGACGCAAATCATGAAATGGCAGGAAAAGAGCTGAACTTTAAGATCGAGCTGGTAGAAGTGAAATAATAAAAATTTAATTTCTGGACGGAAGTAAATATAGAAAGCAGCAGTGTATATTTTACCCGCATTTCCACATACTACCCATAAGACACACAATATGGAAACAGAGATGTTTTGTGGTATGCAGGAGGAATAAACGTTATGAAAGCTACAGGAATCGTAAGAAGGATCGACGATTAGGTTATAATAGGAGCAAGGTCAGAAAGCCTTGAAAACACTGGTGTTTCGCTGATTTTGTCCAACTTTCACGAGCAAAAAGTGAGCAAAGCTCTTTGACTGCGGTAAGCTGCAACCGCAACCGTGAAAGGAGGCAGCAGCATAAACTGAATATCATCGGGAAGCCCCGGTATTGCACTGCGCATAGCAGAACAATACCGGGGCTTTTCTTTTCTCAATCTGAAAATGGAGGTCGTACAAAATGAATGCACCTGATAAAGCCGTGGCGTTTGAAGCTCTGATGAAAGACACTCCCGGCTTTGATCACTATGACAGCGGCTACGATGGAATCCTTCCTGAATGCCGGACTTGCCGTTTCCATCGTCCCCTATGGAAATATCAGTCCTGCGTATTCGAGGAATGCCCATATTGCATTACCAAACAGTCCACAAAGAAGGTGATGTCCAATGAGAGGTAAAACTGGCGCAGATCGTGAGATCAGCGTCAACACCTATACCGGTGGCTTCACCACCATGCTCAACCATCACCTGAGAAACAGGAATCTGTCTCTCAAGGCGGTAGGTCTTCTCTCAAAGATGCTCAGTCTTCCTCCCGATTGGGACTATTCCATCCGTGGACTTGCAACGCTGAATACAGACGGCATTGACGGTATCAGAACGGCTATGAAAGAGCTGGAAGACGAAGGATATGTTGTTCGTGTTCAATCCAGAGACGAGCGCGGGAGAATGTCCCGCAACAAATACACGGTTTACGCACTGCCGCAGAAGGAAAAGCCGTCACCGGATTTACCGTCATCGGAAAACCCGACAACGGTTAAGCCGCCACCGGATGAACCGATGACGGAAAAGCCCACGCAAATAAATACTAATCAAGTAATTCCTAAAAAAAGAAATGACTCACTTAGTAAATATCAATCTATCAATCCTGATGGGATGGATGCGATGGATGCGATGGATGAAAGAGAGCGTTATGAAGAGATTATTCGAGAGAACTTGGAGGTAGATATTTTATCTCAGGACAGCCGGTATGACATTGACCGCGTGAATGAAATTATCAAAGTCATGCTGGATGCCATCTGCTCTACAAGTCCAGCGCTCCGTGTCAACAATACAGATATGCCGAAGGAGGTTGTCAAATCCCGTCTCTTGAAACTGAACAGCAGCCATATTGATTATGTCTTCGACGCAATGCGGAAAAGTCCATCGGATATTCGGAACATCAGAGCCTATATGCTGACGGCACTCTATAACGCACCGGCTACGATAGACAATTACTATTCCGCGTTGGTTAATCATGATCTCTACGGCGATCAAGGAACAAAAGGCTGGTAAGCCTAAATCAGCAGGAGGTGAAAGAGTGTACTTCAAAATCCATCATGTAGGTGTGCCGCCTTAGTATGGCAGCACTCCCCCCGTAATTCTCTCAGGAAGGAGGTTTTAATCCGCAATGCAGGACGAAGTAAATACCAAAGTAATTGCCATCGCCATCAAGGGCGGCAAGATCACTGCCGAGGTGCTGGAAAAGGCACTCAAGAAGTTCGTCGAGGAAATTGAAAAGGCTCAGAAGCAAGCCCGTCAGCCAAAGACCTACCGAGGTAAGCAGTCCATCAAGCACCTTGTTCAGCAGAATGCCGCCATCAACAACATCGAAGTGACGGACGGAAACATTAAGTCCTTTCAGCGTACAGCCAACAAATACGGGATTGACTATGCGCTCAAGAAGGACACCTCAGAGCAGCCTCCCCGATACCTTGTTTTCTTCAAAGGTCGGGATGTGGATGTTATGACTCAGGCGTTCAAGGAGTTTTCCGCAAAAACCGTCAAGCAGAGCGAAAGACCTTCGCTCAGACAGAAACTTTCTCGCAGCCGTGAACAGGCACAGGCGCAGCACAAAGAGAAAGTCAAGATCAAAACGAAGGATCGGGGCGTGGAGCTATGAACAAGAAACTCGACGCAAAACGCCTTGTCCTTCTAAACCTCCCGTATGTATTCGCGTTCTACTTCGTAGATAAGATCGCCTCCGTCTTTCGACTGGCACCCGGAACGGAGATGATCGAGAAGCTCACGGCTGGCTTTGCCAATTTCGGTAGTGCGTTTGCTAATCCCTTGCCCAGCTTTCATCCGGTGGATCTTCTCATCGGTGTTGCGGCAGGAGCTTTACTCAAACTTGCGGTCTATGTGAAAGGAAAGAACCGTAAAAAGTTCCGGCAAGGCGTTGAATACGGCTCTGCCCGTTGGGGCAAGCCGGAAGACATAAAGCCCTATATGGATGAGGACTTTGACAACAATGTCATTCTCACTCAGACAGAGGCTTTGACCATGAACAGCAGACCGAAGCAAGCGAAGTACGCCCGGAATAAAAACATCATGGTCATCGGCGGTTCCGGCTCAGGTAAGACGCGCTTTTTTGTCAAACCAAACCTGATGCAGTGTACCTCCAAGCTCTATCCGGTCAGCTTCATTGTCACCGATCCGAAAGGAACTCTTTTGGTCGAAACCGGAAAAATGCTGGAACGCAACGGCTATATCATCAAGTCGCTGAACACCATCAACTTCCGAAAATCCATGCACTTCAACCCGTTCAGTTATATCCGCTCAGAGAAGGACATCCTCAAACTGGTCAATACGATCATCGTC